>Ga0209489_106589_pt1 | contig 18467 bp, 11 predicted proteins | sample SiratrowhiteBW_FD_187527 | JGI IMG/M metagenome (GOLD analysis project Ga0209489, IMG submission 187527) | Root nodule microbial communities of legume samples collected from California, USA - Siratro white BW (SPAdes) (version 2) | ecosystem: Host-associated > Plants > Roots > Nodule | place...
AAAAAACAAAATAAAAATATATATATATATATATATATATATATATATATATATATATAAATAGAAAAATAGTTATAAAAATATATCATCTTTATTAATTAATAATGAAAATAAGGATATTTATATTTTTATTTTAAAAAAATAAGAAACAATAAAATTGATAATGATTATTAAAATAAATAGTAGTTGTTTATAGTGTTTTTTTTATGAGGATTTTAGTTATTTGAAAAGTGTAAATAACACTACAAGAAAAAAAAAATATTTAGAGACCAATTTTTAGTTATCAAATAAAATGATTGTTAATTGTAATCAAATTAATCACAAAATTAGGTTTTGGTTGTTAAATAACTATAAAATACAAGTAATGATTGAGTTTAGTGACCAATAAGTCAATATAATTGGTATTTAACATTAGTTATAGAGTGTTTAGCCACTTATACTATTAGATTTAAATTTGTCTATAACTTAATTAGATACAAATTTAGAATCTAATGATACAAGTGACTAAATCCTTAATAGCTAATGTTAAATACCAATTATCTTGACTTAATTGGTCACTAAATTCAATCATTACTTTTATTTTATAGTTATTTAGCAACGAAAACTTTATTTGATAATTATTTTGGTCAGAGTTAGCAACCATTTTATTTAGTAGCTAAAAATTAGTCTCTAAATAATTTTTGTTTAATATAAATTTAATATAAATAATTAGATTAATAAAATCGGGTATAAAAATAGATGCATTGTGTAACAGCCCAAAAATTCTATAGCATTTGTCATTCAACTCTTATAGATAAACACAGTACAATTTCAAAGCACAAAATATTTAATAAATAAAAGATAAATAAAAGAAGGAAAGAAAAAATTAAGAAGAAAAGAAAAGAAGAAGGGAATATTTTTTTTTTTAGTTGGGTGAAATAATTTCCCCCGAGCGAAAATCCACCTCGCCCGAGCGAGAAATTTGTCACTTAAGCAAAAATAGGTACTCCTAATTTTTGCCTGAGCGAAACTACTCTCGTATGGGCAAAAACACTCCAAAGAACTTCTTATTTTGTTTACGAAGGGCTCACTCAGGCAAGCTGTATCTCGCTCAGGCGAGACTTGCAGAGTGAACTTTTCTGCAAAAGTCGCTTGAGCAAGATTCTCCTGCTTGAGCGAGACTATCTAAAAATATTCTCAATTAAACTAACTTTTGTCTGCTACCAAGTATTAACATCCATTTAAGGTTCAAAGTACTATATAAAGTATTCAGGTACATCAAACTTATCTACAACTATCTACGTGACAAAAAGAATGACCATCCCAAGGTCATAAAGTCTTTAACCACATCAAAACATATATACAAGTATATACAAGACAAAAGGAAAATCAACTCAAAGCCATATCATCTTTAAGGTACTCCACAACCTGCACCTGCTCATGTACATAGTACAGTCATCGCAGTTCACAACACAATAAGACAAGCAAGGGTAAGCTAGCGAAATAATGTTTTCAGCTTAGAAGAGTGAAATGAATTGAAGCGATTAAATTTACAAATTTAAATATCAATTCTCAAGTTAAATACAACTAAGTTTAACATTCAATCACAAACTTTCATACTTTATTCCAAATTCATTGACCTCATAATGATCCATCTACAATCACCGTACCTTGATTTCCTTTCAATCCCTAGTACTCTGATTGTATTTCAATCAAAATAATTGCAAATGAATTCATCATTCAGTCATAACAATAACCATATTCAACCATTCTGAAGCTTATAGGTTTATGTGTAACCACGGTACTTTGGTTTCCTTTCAACCCTCAGTACACTGGTTTCATTTCAACCAAAATGATTACATACGAGCCTATAACTCAATCATCACATGTACCACATCTATTCAATCATATTGAAGCATATAGATTTATGTAACCATGGTACATTGGTTTCCTTTCAACCTCTAGTACACTGGTTTCATTTCAACCATAATGATTACATACAAGTTTATAAATCAGTCATCACACATAACACATCAATTCCAACAAACAACAACCAAAATGTTCTCACATGTTTCTTCCTAACATCATTACTTAAAACAGTTCAATCAAACATACCAAATCAGAATAAATTTAGTTCACAAAGGTTTTTTATTTCAATGACTCTCAAAAGAGAGCTTTTTATTTTTTATTTTTTAACTTTGAATGATTTTCAACATAGGTTTGAGAAAAAATGCATACACGAATGCATGACAATTCATTTTAAGAAAATGCATAAATGCATGAAAATTATTTTGGGAAAATTATGTATTGAATTATTTGTCCCACTTTCGCTCAAGCAAAAATAGCAGTGCAACTCAAGCGAGTCAATATCACTCATGCTATTTCTTTTAAAAAAAATTATTTCCTTTCCTTATCTCTTTATAAATGTAAAATAAATATTAATTTGTATATTTAATTTATTGTAATTTTGTTTAAATGTTTTCTATTGTATAAAACTAGCAGTTGTGTGTGATGATAATTGTATGAATTTGAGGAGTCACAAATATGAGATGACATGAGAACTATTGTTTTGTGTATTTAACATTGAAATTTATGTTGTAAGAGAGATCATTTTGCATCACTAATCGTCTAAATTACATAAAATAAGATATCGAGTGTAATAAACTAAGAGGGGAAGTTCTTACATACTATCACATGTGTAGATGTGCGAACATATATTGTAGTGAACTTAGGCGGATATATTATTCTTAAGTTAGCTTTTAAATCTAACTATTTATTTTGGATGAGACATTAGTATTTAGTATATGATGAGATATATTTAATACAAGTCTTCCCTCAAATTGATATGGCTTGTTGAAAATCTTCTTAATATATTATATGTATGCTGGTATTTGAATAAAATTGAATTTCAGTGATTTGTTATTTAAAATATCTTCTTATATATATATATATTTGAAGATTTATTTCAATAATGACTTTCTACTATCTAAATTTCATATTAATTTATTATATAATTAATGTTACACAAAATTTATTAATAATATAATTTGTTATACTATTAAATACCATATATAGTTAAGCGCATGTAGGTTTTATTTATGCATTTAACGCAAACAAAATAATATTAGCCATTATATTTATTACAGATAATATATAATTAATATCGTATAAAATGTATGTATTTAATACATTAAACAGTAATTAACGTACGCATTTACATAATATTTAATTTTGGATTTGTTAACTTCACTATTTTTATTTATTAAAATTAATAGAATTATTAAATATAATATTTATGAGATCTTAATTATTTTAAAAATTAATAAATGCTTATTAAATATATTTTTTTATAAATTTATATATATTGAAACTATATTAATGAAATATAATTATGCCAAATCACATACAATATGTATTTGATCTTTAAAAAAATGTTATTTATCATATTTATTATGCCAATAGGAATTTTCCATCAACTTGTCTCATTTACACCAACTACAAAAATAATACTGTTGAGTTATATTTGAATATTCAGAGCTTCGGCAAATGGCTAGCAGCATATGTAAAGGGGAAGACGAAGAGGATGATACTTTGATTAGAGTAGTGTTAAGACTTTATTCGCCAAGTGTACCGAGTCATAAATAATATAGTGAGTTAAGTAAAGATGTCGATTCCTCATAGAACAGTTCTGTTTTAGAATCTCAGCATCACTACTCAATAAGCAAATTCAATTTTAATAGAAGGTTTGGTTTGACTAACAAATACTACGAACATGCAACTTAAGAATAAAGTAAATAAGCAGTAAAAATAATTTGAAACGATTGGGAAAACACCCTGGGATTGAACTCATCTATCTCACTTATTTGTAACTTTGGTAAATCATGAAATATAATGACTGTGACTATTCAAACTTGATGCACAAATAAAAATAACTCAAATTGATTCCTCAAATATGAGATTCATAAGAAAAATTCTTATATGCGGATTCCTCGGCTATCTAATCAGGTACCCAACATTAAGAAACGATGTATTGCATTCAGTAAATCGAAACATATTCCTAGAATCCCCTGTAGGTCATAAACTCAAAATCACTTTCTAGTAGCTTTCAAGAATTAAAAACAAGATTCTATAGATAATATAAAATCAAGCATGAAAAATGAGATGGAAATACCAAATCTATATAGAAACTGAATATTATAAATCAAGATCCCAAAATACAAATGATTTTCGAAAAGATTACATTTAATCCTAAGATATGAAGATTTAGCTACCCATTACAGCTCAATGATTGGAAGATTGCTTGAGAAAAGGAAGAAATCTTACTTGGTTCTCTTCGGTGCTATACTTCTCCACTCCTCAAGTTCCAGATCCCCTTTCTTTTGACTCCAGCACCCTTATAACGTACTTTCTAGCTCAGCTTAAGTGGTCTTTCGCTTGAGCTAGCTAGTTTTCGCCCCAGCGTGCCCGTTTCATATTCTGTCAAAAAGGTGTCTCGCTCGGGCGACATGCTCCTCGCTTGAGCGAAAATTCATGGTGCTCTCTGTGGTAATTTCTCCCAGACAACATTCATCTCGATCGAGTGAGATGTGGATGCGCTCTCTTCGCCTGGGGCGAGCTCGGAGTGACAACTTTTGCACTTGGTCTACTTTTGCCTAGGTAAGTTCCTTACTGCTTGGATGAATCTTCCTTTTAACTTTTTAGCTCTTTTTCTTCAGAGATCTTCCAATCTTTTATTTTCTTCATTCTTTGTTCCTGAAATTTCACAACTTTAGCTCATGACTCAATTTTTAATTACAACAACCAAAAACTCTTAATTTGGGGTTAATCAATTCCTTAAAGAACACTTAAAATCCCATAAATCTCAGTTTTCTCATATAAAATACTGAAATTTGACCCTTATCAAGTAGATACCGATCTTAAATCAAATCAAAGAAGTACCAAAGGTATTATATACTACTATAGATTTATAAATTATGATAATGTTCGTATATTTTGCAGCCAAGATCAAGACCCAAATAGAAACCATAATACACAAATATAAGTAGTTGGTATCTTTTGTATTTGCAGCCAAATCCTATTAGATCTACCAATACCTGGTTGACCTTATCTACTTTAATACAAATACATAACTGACTTAGGTGTTGAATTAGTATTCCACATACCCTTAGCAATGAAAATAGAGGGTGCCACATACCCTATAGGCCATGAGGTCCTTATGGATTGTTTCTAGCCCTCTTCTCCTGTTAAACTTTGTTATGCAGCTCCATGACATCCTTGTCTACTTGTTTCATGACGGCCAGTGTCAACTACAGGGTCTATGACTGCTATTAATTCTGCTATGAAGAAGACTAGAGCTGCTAGATATTGAACTAACAAAAGTCCTCATCAGTCTTTCAGCTGGAGAAGAGTCTTCATCTATCCTCCCTAAATCCTAGTGTATAACTATTTTGTGGATACAATGAACTGCTAGAGTTTCACAAATAGGCATTTGAAAAATGTAGTGGAGATTAGTTAAATGTTGGTTATGCAAGTGAAGAGAAACAAGCATTTATGGAAAAGAAGGATAAGGTCCAACTTTACAAGTATCATTTTAACTTTTCAATGTAATATTATATATTTATTATTTTTTCCATAAGGTAAAAAGAAAAAGAATCTCAAACTAAATCTAATTTATATTCTATGAGAAAAATCATTAGGCTCACAAATTAATTTTGCTAAGGTCTCGAAAATAAATTAGATTTTGAATGGTACGATGATTTATTTTTGGTTATTAAATTAGACTTTTTAATAATAGGTATCAACTTCCGTTTTTTTCTGTTTAGGTTGGTTGAAAAGTATTTATCATATTTTTTTGCCATAGATTTGGTTTAGTCTCCATAGTTTTGTATCATTTCTTTTTCTTTTTAATAATATATGTTATGACATGATTATCGATATTTTAAGTGTTAGCCTAACTGAGATGTCAAAGTTTATGATGATACCTATCATAAATTTAAATAAAAAAATATAATATTTCTTTATACGTTTTTTAGGTCATTTTAACTTTTCAATGTAATATTATTCATTTTTATTTTTCTGTCCTAACACACACACATATATATATATATATATATATATATATATATATATATATATATATATATATATATATATATATATAACTGGAAAAATAATAAAACTAGATCTAATTTTTAAAGTAATCCAACGTACATATTCTGTATTAGTTAACACGGTGACCAAAATAGGAATTTTATTAAAGTACACGTAAATTAAGAATAAATCGAAAGTTGAAGGTGAAGTTATATGCTTAAATTGAAGTGAGAATACCCCTGAAAAGGCTTGAAAATCTCTCGTTATACAACTTGTTATTTTCTTCAACAATTAACACTTACAATATAAGTCTAATACTTATCCCAACTATTTCACGCTATTATTTCATTGAATTACACGACATTAAATTCAGAAATGTTTATATAGTAATCAAAAGAATTTGATTTTGTTTTTTCTTAAGCACAAATTTCATAATTATCTCTAAGTTTTACTATTTTTCTTTTCAATTTGATTTAAGTACGAGTGTCTTGAAATTTTCTTCTCTCCTAATTATAATATTGATTGCCTACATTAAAACAACATTAGAAAAATTATAGTTGAGCAATTTGACAGGATACTCCACAACAATAACATAAGCAATAGCATGTTTGGCTTGACTCCACTTTCATCCAGATCAATTTATATTTTCCAAATTGAAGGAAAACAAATACAGAATATCAATCATAGTATTTCCAAACGTAGAAAAATGACCTTCTATGTCGGTTCTGGAAGACATTCTATGTCAGTTTTAGAACCAATATAGATATAGGCGACGTAAAAAGTCTTGGACATATAACGTCAGTTATGCAATCGACGTGATATGTACATCACTACTTCGATTGAAAATAAACCACATCATATACCCAATTAAAATAACTAAATTACAGACTAAGAGGTGAATACTACGTCGATTGTAACTTACAACCGATGTAAAAAGTTTTTTTTTTTAAAAGTAAATTTAATGGGTTGATAAATCTCTAATCGACACAAGAAAACACCAAAAAAATTTAGAATTTTCTAGATAGTATAATGTGAAATCAAAGGCTGCAATCTAAAAAAATAGGTGAAAATATTAAAAAAATAAAAATAAAACCCTAAACGATGGAATTTTGAAATTTTTAAAGGCTCAACCACCTTCACTTGTTGGCTAGCGAATTCGTTACCCCATTTCAAGCAACTTTCATTTTAGAGCGTCTCAATCCAAACTCTCTATCAAAAGTTATGGTCATTTTAAGTTTTTTCATCCTAAATTATTGAAATCCAAAATTTATGATACAAGCATACAGAAAGCAGTCCAAGCATACAACTAATAAAACAACATTTCAAAGATAAGAAAACATACCTCTTGTAGACAGTAAGAACAAAACTAGTGAACGCAAATGGACCCAAATGAAATCTACCAAAACCACTAAATGTAAAAATGGAGTGAATAAAACCACAAAGACAGTGAGAGTGAAGGAAAGTGTGGGAGAACAATATGTGATGTACCAGTGAGAGTGAATCCAAAAAGTGAACCAATGACACCCAAAACGCAAGCTGAAAACATCAACTTAAGGAGTGCTCCAAACCAAACTTGAAGAGTAAATGAAACTGGGGGAGTGATTGAAACAATGACACAATGTCACACACAACAGTGAAGGAGAAGGAAAAGCAACAGGGCTTAATGAAAGATACTATGTCGGTTGGGAGGCCAAATTTTATCTACTTTTTCCCAAAATTCACTCGCGCACTACAAGAAAGATACTACATCAGTTGGGATCTCCCAACCAACGTAGTATCTCTATCTCCATTTTAAAATTTTAAAATTTTGAATTTTTATTTTTTTAGTCTTTTTATATGTCGGTTATTTGTGAAACCGACATAGAATAAGATATATTACGTTGGATTTGTGTGAACCGACATAGAATATGGTATATTACGTCGGATTTGTGTGAACCAACATAATATTAGAGTATATTTGTTTGATCATGTTATTGTACATCCATAAGCAACTACCTTGGAAACAACCTTAGGTGGGTAAGGGTAAGGATTTGGGGTGTAAGTGTTTTGAAAAGATTATAGCAACGGTGGACATAGTTGTATCGATAGATGAAGATACAACACAATGCAGAAGTTTGGAATACGCAAGGATCAGGTCAGATTATCGTTGCACGCTAAAACAAATTTGAAGGTTACAATAAAACTCAATGCTATAATATGCCCGGATAAGGTTGTAGAGGAAATTGGACAAATTGTAGTTCAACACTGTAAATGCACTTATCAAGGGGAAGACAACAATGCAGAGATATTTCTGAAGACTCAACGTGCAAGGGGTCTTATGACATGACCCAATATGGTAAAGGTAGCTCAAATGACTTTGAGAGTGTGAACGATGTAGTTTAACGGGTGGAGTCTACACTATCTTAACCAGAGAAGATGGAGAGAAACCACGAAAGCGACTCAATGAAAGAAACTCACATGTGGAGAACAACGAGTTAACTCGGTGACGTGGTAGTGGTTCAGAATGTCTGCCAAGGTATGTGGCTCGAGGAGGAGTATGCAATAGATGTTAGAGAAGCTAGGTCAGAGTCACAAGTGGAGCGGGAGACAACCGAAAACTTCAAACGTGATCATCTGATGTGGCTTTTGAGTAGGCCTAACCAACCAATTTCAAGGGCTTCTAAACTGGGCCCTAGTTCAACGGCTCCAACCCATAACGCAGTTAACCTACTCGCGAATGAGGAAGGGCAACTTAGGTTAAGGCAAGGCCCATTTTTTGAAAGTAAATTTTGAGGGTCTCAAAGTTTCTAGCTTAAATGCCCTATATGTCGAGCAAGAACTTGGTGGAATCTTTCTTTCTCTCGAAGATACGCTCCCAAGCGATGATGTTGCCAACGTCAATAAACATCCACACACGGCCGATGAAGGAGATATGAAGCTCGTCAGGGCTTGCTATATTGATCCTGGATCCATGCTCAAGAGGGAACCCTTATTTAAGGGAAATGCTCCAGGCCAAGCGGTAAAAGTAATGGGGTACTCGATACAGACAATATGCCTATAGTAAGCCAACAAAGGTACGTTATCCCGTCTCCATCTTTATGAGTCTAGTTGGTGAAAAGACCTTAGAAGGGTGTATGGGGTAGGTTTGGAAAGTTTGTGGTTCCACGAAAATATAAATTGGGTTCTTGGTTAAGGGACAAAGATATCTTTTTAGGAGGATAAGTGGTTGGGTCAGGGGAGCTTAAAAAATAGTTACCCAAACGTGTATGCAAACTCATGCATGAAAGATGTTAAAGTGGGTATGGCAGGATTGTGGTGCGAAAACTTATGGGAATGGAATCTAAGTTGGAGGAGAAATTGGCTTGAATGGGAAAAACCAATAGTTCAGGATTTTTATCAAGAATTAGAATCTTGTAAGCCAAAGAAGGATTTAGATGATATTTGGTTAGGAGATAGAAATGGAAGTTACACAGTTAAGTCGACATACGACAAGATTAGGAATGATATGAGAGGGGATGATGACAAACTGTTCTTTAAACTTTGGACAGCAAAGGCACTGCCATCTGCTCAATTTTTTTATTGGGGTGTTGTTAGACAAGTTACCAACGATTGGAAACTTGGTTAAAGAAGGTATTCAGGGCATCAATAACATGTGTGTATTTTGCCAGAACCAAGAGGATAGTATTAGTCATTTATTGTTTACATGTCATAAGGTCAGAAAAATATGGTATATGTGTGATTCGTGGGTTGGGGTTCATTCTATTCACCATTACTTGCCAAAGGATCACTTCCTTAGCTTTGAGATTCCCTTCTTAAATTCTAAATGTAATTTGATATAGTTTGGATGGGTTTGGTTTGGAACATTTGGAAGACTAGGAATAATGTTCTGTTTAGGAACAAAAGTTTTTATGTTGAGGAGGTTTATGTGGTAGCACAGATTAATACATGGAATTAGATTCATAGGAACTAGATTGTTTTAAAAATGTTTTGCAGAGTTATGGCTTGAAAGTTGACGAAGTTGCTAGGGGAAGGTTCACAACCAGATCTAAACAATAGGAAAAATAAATTGCTTTCTCTTAAGTTGGAGTGTGCCTTCATTACTACATCAGTAAACTTTGGTGTTTTATCTAATTCATGCTATCGGTATTGTCCATGTTTTGTTGTACTGATGACTGGTGTAAGTAGGTGTTTAGGCATATGTTAGATGCTCTTGAATGCTTTTTAAGCTACTTTTAAGTTTTGTTTTGAGTATTGGTCACACAAAGATTTACTTGTGGAGATAGATTAAGACTGTAGTTCTTATTTTGATATTTATGATGATCCATAACTTCAGAGTTATGTTACTTTATGTACAAGGGTTGGAACATCCCTTAAGTGTTCTCATTAATTTATTTTTTTATGGCTAAACAACTCTACTCTTCGTAACTGCAATAGATTATATTGGATTAGGGTTAGTTCTGATGAGGTGAGTAGGTTATGGAATTTAGGTTAACAAATTGGGTTCAATAGCATTGAACCTGACGAAAGTATCATAGAACAATTTGAATCCATGGACAACATGACTTTCAAGAGGAACTCAGGTGATAAGAGGGGAACCCAACACTTAAGAGGAACTCAGGTGATAAGAGGGGAACCCAACACTTAGATTAATGAGGATATTGATTTGCAATGTTAGGGGTTTTAAGGGGAGGGACTGGCAAATGGAAGTATATTAAGGAAACTATAATGAAGGAAGATCTAGACATGGTATGTGTACAAGAAACAAAAACAGATTCTGTTGATCCTAATATGTGTAGGGGATTATGGGACACCAACATGGTAGATTGGGTAAGATAAATTGAGGAGAACAGAGCTGGTGGAATTATTACTATTTGGAATATGCTTAAGTTTAAGTTTATTACATCCGATAGTGGTAAAGGTTATATTATTGTTAAGGGTAATTTGTTATAATGTGATGAACAAGTTGTCATTGTTAACGTGTACTCTTCTTGTGACCACAATGAAAAATGTGAAATGTGCAACGACCTTATTAGGAGAAAGAGGGTTGAACAGATAAAGGTCTGGTGTGTTGTAGGGGATTTCAATGCAGTGAGAAAATCATCGGAAAGAAAGGGGGTTAATGTTATGGTTAGAAGCACCTGAGAAATGGAAAAGTTTAATTTATTCATCTAGAATATGGAGTTGAATGATATATATATATATGATAGGTAGAAAATTTACTTGATATAGTACTAGTGGGACTGCTATGAGTAGGCTAGATAGAGTTATGCTTTTGAACCATTGGTTAAATAAATGGCCTGATAGTAGCCAGTACATTTTGGATTGCTCAATTTTTTATCATTGTGCAATCGTGTTGAAACACAAGATCATTGACTAGGGCTTTACCCAGTTTAGGGCCTCGAATGTGTGGAGAACACATGTTGAATTTTCTGAGAGGGTTTTAAAACTTCGGGAAGAATATCAAGTTATAGATAATGGCATCTGGGTTTTGAAGGAGAAATTGAAACGAATGAAAGCTGATTTAAAGGTATGGAATAAGGAGTGCTTTAGGAATATTAATAATAGGAAACAACTGTTAAAACTTGCATGTACCACCCGATTAAAATAAAAACTGCAGTGGTAGGAGACATACCACCGCGGTTGTTTGGTTAACAAACACGGTAATAGGTATCATATCATTGCGGTTGTTAACCAAACAACTGCAGTAGTATGTCCTTTTGCTATTTTTTCGCCCACTCTGGGAAAATTCTTACAATGGTTTCTTTATAATCAGAGTGGTATGTGATACTTTCTACTGCAATTTTACAACCACAATGATAGCTTTTATACATTTTACTGTGGTTGAAGAGAAAGATGATTTCCTTAACAGATAGAGTTACTTGAATTAAGACATTAAAACTTACATTTTCATGTTCATGTTATATATATATATATATATATATATATATATATATATATATATATATATAATGTAATCAATGACATAAATTTAATATCCACCAATAATTTCATACATGGTCACACAACGAGAAGAAATATAAATTAGTCACAATAAGAGTTCTCGTGTAAACATTTACCATTTCACTTGTCCATTTAGTAGCATCTAAAGAGTTAATTCTTGTAAAATTCAACATCCATAGTATTCAACACAAGTTCTCTTTTCAAAATAAAAAATGGAAAATTTCATGAAGATGTGGTTGCTAGAGTCACAGTCTTGGGCCTTTCTACAACACTAAGCCACAAACACAATCAGAACTTGTTCTACAACACATGTATATTTTCAAATTATCAATAAATGCTTCTCTTATTTTCCTCCAGTATTTCCATCTCCACGATCTTCTTAAAACAAATGTCTGGAGAATTTTTACTTAAGCATAAAGAAGCTCATTTCCATCTTGGTTGTCCTCCTACAAACAAAGCCAATAGTCACCATAATATTAAGTTTGACATGTTTTATGAGAACAACCACCGTTTACATATATCTTGTTTTTGAAAAAATAATCTGTAAAATAATATTCATTATATGCTTAAAAAAAAAAAACTGCAATCTTCTCTAAACGAAATATTTTTTAGTTTAATAACCAAATATAAGCTAATGAACAACATATGAATAAGAAATATGTAAGAACTAGCAAAAGCTATGAATCTAATTAAGCATAAGCTATATAATACCTTGGTACTTCCTTAATTTGATGTTATCACTCTTAGAAAAGTATATGTTTTTGCATTTTCATCGTCTTCATCTTTGCCCATGCTCCTAGCTCTTTGCCCAAACTCTTAATATTCGGAGATAGCTGGAAATAGTCGTTGATGGAATTTCGACTACTTGGTTGAGAAAACTCTCTGAAAATCTACTTTATATAGATGCAAAAGTGGGGATGAGTAGATGAGTAGTTCAGGAAGAGAATTAAAATTAATTAATTTTTTAGTAATTTTCCTTTTGAACTGATTATTTAAATAGATTTAAAAAAAAAATATTAATTACAGCATATATTTAACTATTAAATAATGTTATTTATGTAATATATTAATGTATGCATTAAATTATTTAAGTGATGTCATTAAAAATATTACACAAAATTAATAAATGCAATAATATCTTAATGTAACATAAAATAACCATGATTTATGTATTTAATTATTTGTGTAATATATTAATATATGCATTAATTTAATCTATTATATAATAAATATAGTAAAACTTTACCCAACATCCGAAATCGTAATTTGACTTTAAAAAATATTTATGATAAAATCATAAATTACATCCTTGTAAAACTTTTAATAGAAAACATAAGCAATAAGCATGAGTGTCCTCCTAAAGGATCATTCACAAATAAATACAAGTGACAAGCACCGTAACAAAACCAACTTTACGATGACATAATTATTGTTAAAGATATCAATTTGTGACATCATCCTTTCATCCCTCTGATGAAATATTTAATATTTTGAAAAACTTTTATCCTATTACTGTTGATAAATCATACATTTGTGATACACATCACCAAACCAAATAGAGAAAAATCCCTTTTTCTTTTAGTAATACTCATACTACACATCATTTTTAACTTATTCATATTGATATTTAGAGTCCTTGTTTTATTTCCTCTACAAATTGTAAAGATATTTTTTTATTATTGTTGATGATTTTTCTATATATACTTGAATTTTCCTTATGCATAACAAATCTAAAGTTCAAACTAATGTTGTTAATTTTATATATTATGTTGAAAATTAATTCAAAACTTCTATTAAAAAATATCCAAACAAATAATGGTGTTGAGTTTGCTATGAAATACTTTTATGCTTCCAAAGGCATTATGCATAAGACCACCTCTGTTCAAAATCTGAACAAAATAATATTTTGAAACACAAACATCAACATCTTTTAAATGTTACTCGTGCCTTGTTTTTCTAGTCTAATTTGCCTACTATTTTTTTTTTGGTGTTTTGATATTCAACATATTGCTTTTCTAATAAATTGCATGCCTACTCCTTTTCTTCATTATAAAACTCCTTTAGAAAAACTTCCTGTCAAAATTTGTGATATTTCTACGTTATGGATTTTTTTGTGTTTATTTTATTCTTTTACACCTATTGCTCATAGAAAAAAAAAATTTGAATAGTCATCTTGCTCTTAGTATTTTCCTTGATTTTAAACCTTACACAAAATGATACATTACTTAAATCTTAAGAATCATAAAATAGATATTTCTCAAGATGTTTTTCATGAAAATTATTTTCCCTGTCATTCTTCTTTTGGAAATAATAATGATCCTAATAATTTATCTCTTCCTATTCCGTAACGTTATGCCCAAACTTATGATGACCTTAATATGCATAATGAAAATTGAGTATACTAATGATAATCTTGTCAATGGCCTACTTCCTGTTGATGGAAATATTGTTGATACTACTCTTAGAAAGTCAATAAGGAATACAAGACTGCCTGCATATCTTCAAGATTTTGAGACCAATATTGATGCAATCCTGCCTTTAAGACTGTATATACGAATAAAGAGGTCACTCAGCTATAGCCTTGATCAAGAGCTTATTATTCCCATCTCCTCATTAAGAACACCACTCTTTGTCATTTCAAAAGAAAAATCATCATTTGGGACAACATTAACCATGGAAACTCTAAGCATTTCTCAAGAAATCAAGTAAAGTTAACAATATGAATAATCCCAATAAATCATCATCAAATTTAGTATTTGTAGCTGAAAATTGATTAAAACATTCTTGAAAATTACTCAAGTGTTATTCAATGAGAATCCTTTTCTTGTACTTCTATTTTACAAATTTTTTCTGTAAGTACAATTTGTTGTTCCATTCTCATGAGCAATAAAATTATATACATTATCATCTACAAATTCTATTTTTTATTATACATGAAATCTAACCTTTTTTGAACCAAAGAAACAAGATACATATTTTTCACAACAGGAAGTTCTTCGTTATCCCTTCCACAAATGATAATTTTTCTAATTAAAGAAGGCATTTTTGTATATCGTTCAAGAAAAAAAAAAACAAACTCCTAAACTAAGGAACTCTAATGGCACTTAACAACTCAATAATAAAGTATTAAACACTAAAATAAATTTCTCCAAGTGAATGAATACGTGAGAAACACTAAAGAAAATAGAATAGGACAAATAAGATAATTACATGAGACATTAATATTTTTTAATATAAAAAATATCTCGATATAAGTAATTTAAACTAAAATAATAAATCTATTGTGATAAATAAAAAGTAAAACAAAATCTCCAATAAATACATAAACAATACATACAATCAATCAAAACAAACAAAACTGCACTGCTTACAAATAAGACAAAAAAGATTAAAAAAAAAATTCTAAAATGGAGTCACTACTGCGAACTAGCTTTTTTCCTTCCTAAATTTCCAATCAAAGATGCATAAAAACAAAAAATCATTCCATACGAATTTTGTTTTACAAAAATTAGTGTAAAGTCAGAAATTTAACAGTTTGGAATAACCAAGAGTTTAAGAGTGTAAAGTCAAAAGAAGGAAAATGATTCATTGAAGGAGAATATATATATTACCTGAATCTAAAAATCCATACATCCATAATCTATTTTAAAATATACTTCTCCACATAAGATTTAATAAAAATATCTTCGTAAAATTACAAATAAAACAAAATAAAGTTTCCATCAATTCATTGGAGACTCACACTACCTGTCAAATTCTCTGCTCACGTGTAATACATGTTCATCGCAGATTTAAAAACAAAACAAACACCACATAAAAAGAAAGGTAAGCTAGAGAGTTTTAAAAAATATATATTTTCATAAATTGGATTTCTATCTTAACTAAAGTACAACAAATCAAACTTTCATAATTCATCTCATATCATACATATATTGAGTCAAATATAAAGACACTAGACTCTCTAGAAGACTCGTGCATTGAGTTAGATTCAGAGGTTTGCACCTGTCATATACAATCCATCTGTTCCGATCAGGCTCATATTTCAAAACTCGGACACAGTCTGTCCTGATCAGTTCCTATGTCAAATCTCAGGTACAGTTCTTATATGCCCAGGGTTAATCCATATGTCCTATTCTGATAAGCTCATATTTCAAACCTCGGACATGGCCATATGAACCTCCTTCGACTCTTCACTAACTGGTAATCTTCATCTATACGAATCCAATGTACTAGTAGAGTTAGACTACCTCCTTAGATAGGTTGAATCCCCAAACAAACATCCTAATAATCTCAACACGGGTATCTCCTTTCCTGAAGATATTATGCCTCGATCATACACCACATCATTCACAAACATTGATACTACATCATATCATACATAAACATTAATTCAATTTCATTTAAATTAATCCAATTCATATTTAATAAAATAAATAATTACAATATCCATTAAAAACATTAAAACTAGTATATAGTATAGATACTCAAAGAACTTCAGAAAAATCTAAAATCACAAGCAGACTAACTTTATTCAAGAAACCTAAAATTAAATATTTACCTTTAGGAATTGCTTTTAAATGTTATGTTTATTACTTAAAAATTGTTAATTATTGAAATGATGCAATACACGTTAAACATAAAAAGAAAAATAAATAACAATCATATATTTACTAAATAGTTTAGTTAATGGTTCACGAAATACTTTGTGTGAAATGAAACATAAATTTTATGTTTATCAAAACTTAAATTTTATCTTTATCAAAAAATCAATTAAATCTTTATTGAAAATCAAATTTTATCTTTATAAAAAATAAATGACATCTTTAATAAAATATCAAATTTTATATCTATGAAAAAACAAATTCTATCTTTATCAAAAATTAAAAATTATCTTTATGAAAAATCAAATTTTATCTTCATCAAAATTTTATTTCATTTTTCCCATTAATTATCTAGATATTTTTTAAACAAACTAAAACTACAAATTTTAATTAAAATGAAAATTTTATAATTTATTATAATTTTTCTTCAAAAATATCAATTTTAATATAAAAATACAATCACAAAATTATTTTAATTTATTTTAATATAATTTATTATGCCAAATTTAAATTTATTATAAAATATAAAATAAATCATTTATCATTTTTTCCTATTATAATTAAGTAGTTTAAAAACCTATAAATTATTTAATTTTAATTTCTTTTGTTTTTTTTTAAATTTGAATTTAATTACTTTTACATTATTTTTTATCTTAATTTTAATAAATTAATAATCGCAATTTTTAATAACTATTAAAAAAAATAGTGCTATTGCAAAAAAAACAAAAGAGTGTTATTTTTAGAATTGAAGAATAAAGAGTGTTATTGAGGAAAATAAAAAAATAAAAAATGTTTTTGAGGGAAATAAAAACTAGAAATATGCTAATTTAGTAAAAAAAAAAGGTCGACTTTCTATTATCTAAATTTAATATAATTTATTATATAATTAATGTTACACAAACTTTATTAATGATATAATTTGTTATATTATTATATACCATATATAGTTAAACGCATGTACGTTTTATTTATGCATTTAACGCAAACAACATAATATTCGTAATTATATTTATTAATTTATTATATAATTAATATTACACAAACTTTATTAATGATATATTTTGATATATTATTAAACACCATATACAGTTAAACGCATGTACGTTTTATTTATGCATTTAACGAAAACAACATAATATTAATAATTATAATTATTAATTTATTATATAATTAATATTACACAAACTTTATTAAAATGATATATTTTGATATATTATTAAATACCATATATAGTTAAACGCATGTACGTTTTATTTATGCATTTAACGCAAACAATATAATATTAGTAATTATATTTATTAATTTATTATATAATTAATATTACACAAACTTTATTAATGATATAATTTGTTATATTATTAAATACCATATATAGTTAAACGCATGTACGTTTTATTTATGCATTTAACGCAAACAACATAATATTTGTAATTATATTTATTTCAGTTAATATGTAATAAATATCGTGCACAGGGTATGTACTTAATACATTAAACGCTAATTAACGTACGCATTTACATAATATTTAATTTTGGATTTCTTACCTTCACTATTTTTATTTATTAAAATTAATAGTATTATTAAATATAATATTGATGAGATCTTAATTATTTTAGAAAATAATAAATGCCTATTAAATATATTTCTGTTTATAAATTTATATACATTGAAACTATATTCATGAAATATAACTATGCCAAATCACACACACAACACGTATGTGATCTTTAAAAAAAATGTTATTTATCATATTTATTAAATATAATAAATGATTAATATAATATCATTAATATTGTAGACACTGAGATGTATGTATTTAGTAATATTACCTATTCGAGTATTTTCTTTTATAAATAT
>Ga0209489_106591_pt1 | contig 18462 bp, 13 predicted proteins | sample SiratrowhiteBW_FD_187527 | JGI IMG/M metagenome (GOLD analysis project Ga0209489, IMG submission 187527) | Root nodule microbial communities of legume samples collected from California, USA - Siratro white BW (SPAdes) (version 2) | ecosystem: Host-associated > Plants > Roots > Nodule | place...
TTTATAACCTTGAAATTTCACCCATAAGGAAAGACCCAATTCAGGGGTCTAATTTAACTATTAAAAACTACCATCCATGTAAACTGTCATTTTTTATAACCATATTTGACTATTAACTTGTTAAGATCTGGTACTGGATCATTAATAATAACTAACTACGTTTAAATTCAACACCAGAATACCTTATAAATACGAGGTACTGAAAAAGAATTTTCTAGATTTGAAATTAGGGACTTATGTGTATCAATAGATCACTAACTTATATTAAGGTAGGTGATTAGGTTATATGGTCGATCTAAAGAATTGATTATAGGATCAATTTATTGTTAATATAGATTTAATAAAATTATTTAAAATTTCAGACGAAAAATATACAAATAACTATTTGTACTACTTAAACATCGGTTATAATTCATACCAACTTTAAAGAATACATACTATTATTTGAGATTCAGGGATAACAGAAGAAATGAGTCAAATTCCATAAACAGCATCTCTCATCCTGAGCAATTATTAAAATACATAAAGTACATATTTGGTCTGAAATTAACACTATTAAACCAAACCCACAAATTCTTGATCATCCATTAACACACAAAGGGAGCATTAACATTGTTGTCACTGCAATACAGACCAGGTTTCTGAGAAAAACCCTGCTTCTGCAGGATCACCCTAGCCTTCAGCACAAGATCCCGGTTTGTTACTGCCCCTTCACTCTCTTCAATTATAGCCCTAATCACATTGCTGAAGGCCCCGTAAGCCGACGCAGAACTTCCACCAGGACATGCATCTGCAGAAGTTTGGTCACTCTGGCAACCACTCAGCAGAATCCCACGATCCAAAACATTGCCCTTGATTGATGCAGCATGTTCCTCTTTCTTGGTCCCCCCACGTTTTTCCACCTCGTCACCATCAAAATTTAGCTTCTGTTCAAAGAATTTGTGTGCAAGATCACCCACACCCCCAACACTGTGCCCTCCACTCTCACCACTTTTTCTTTGTTGGAGTTTGTTCATGAGTAAATCTGAGAACTTCTTCACTTTGGGGCTTGCATCTTCACCAAATATGTGGAAGAGGGTATGCCTTAGTTTCCCAGTTTCTATGTCCTTACCACTTTTGTGCTGGAGTATGTCTGTGAGAGTTGAGAGAGGCAAAGATCGGTTCTTCACAGTGGTTTCTTCTTCTTCTTCTTCTTCTACTTGCATGTTTCGATGAAGGAAGTTTGTGAAGTGAAATCGAGGGTTTGAAAAGTAGCCTTCTTCGTTGGTGCTGTCTCCTATTTGTTCCTTCGCTGCTTCAATTAGGCCACCACTGTGGCAGCAATCTGAAACGATTGTGATATTACAATCCCTTGGGACCTTGTCTACAAGTAGTCTGAAATCATCATCTGGTGCACACAATATACATGTTAACATGGCTTCCCAAAGAAACTTTCAATATAATACCTTTGAACCAAGTATATACTATACTCTATGGAATTTACTAAAATAAATGTATTTCTATTATACTTTTGATCTTATAGAGAAGTTCTGGATAAATCTATATTTTGATTCAATTACACTTTAAATAATATTTAAATATAATTATATTAATTATTTAGAACATGTGAAACAGAAATGGAATGGAATAAAAACTAAAATAAGTTTAAATATAGTTACATTTAAATATTATGATGTATTTTATTATTTATTTTACGAAACTATAATATTTTAAAGAATTAAAATTTAGATTATTAAAGAAATTAAAATTTAGGTTATTAAAAAATTGATTAAAATATAAATAAATATTATATACATTTATAATTTTAATAAAATTATGCTAAACTTTTACATTTAATTATAATATAAGTTATAACTTTAATATTATAAATAAGTAATCCAAATATATATATATATTTAATTATAATATTATTATAATTAAATTTTAAAATGATTATAGTGTAAGTATATTTTTCAAAATAAGATAAGATTTTTCGTAAAAATAATTTTTTTCTAAACTATGGATTTTTCATCACCAAAAGTTTTACTATATATATATGTATAATGAAGAAGAGAGAAGAGAGAAGAGAGAGGAAAGAATTGCAATCTTTATATTTATATTGAGACATATTCCACAATAGATATTAATAATTTCCTATAAAAAATTAATATACTTATTATCTAATTAGTCCGAACAATTAATTTATAATAAGATTAAGAATAGGTGAAATAACTTTCTTTTGGAATAAGTAGACAATAATAAAAAAAACACGTTATTGAATGATATTATTAAAATTCAACAAAATTTTTAAAATTGGTTTTGTATTACAAATCCTCGTCTCCCTCACTTGGGACCTCACCTCTACGCAAAAGATTTATATCAAAACATAACAGAATTAATAATAACAACATAGCTTTTGTAAAAATAGTTATAAATTTTAAAATCTAAGAAAAAATTAATTTAAATATACTATATTTTAAGGATTCCACCAATCAATACAGTATTTTTTTACTATAAATAAAACTCATTTTAAAATAAATATATTAAAAATACTGCATAAATTCAAAATCATTTTATTATTTCGGATCATCATATATCTAAAATTTCAGATAATTGAATTTTATTAACCATTTCCTAAATAAAACAAAACTCAACGATATATCATATAAAAATTAACCAAAATTATAAACACGTAATAGTTTCATCCAATTTTTCTATCGAATTTTCGTAAAAAAATTAATCTAAGTACGTGTACGTTAAAAATTAATCAAGCCATAAACGCATAATAATTTTCAACCATATAATAATTTCTCAATCAAAACAAGTGAAACATAATATACTAAGGAAATGCTGAGTTACCGTACCAGTGATGAGATTCATATCTGTGGGAACAATGCATTCATCATAGCCAGTATTATCTTGGTCGTCGGACTCTGCCGGAAGACGCGTGCCGTGGCCGCTGAAGTGGACGAAGAGGACGTCGCCAGACTTCGCCGACCGGACAAGCTTGGACAGAGCCAATCTGATGTTCTTGCCGGTGGGTTGGGTGTAGGAATGATGAGTGTCAATGAGAACAACAATGTCCTTTTCTGAGAAACCATAAATGTTGATGAGGCACTTGTTCATACTCCAGACATCATTAACGCACCCTCTCAATTCAGCCTTTGTTCCTGGATAGTTGCATCCTATTAACACTGCCTTCTTACCCATCACAAACTTCAAAGTATTTTGCTTTGGAGGGGAGGGAAAATGAATTGATTGTTTTGTTTGATGTTGTGATGTTGCTTATTACATTATCAATCAAAAGAGAATGCATTACATTTGCATTAATTATTTAATTAATTCATTCATTAATTGTATGGATGTATAATTAGAAAGTAATAAGTAATATAAATTATTATGTTTTGGTAGTTGGATTGTTTATATCCTAAATATTAATTCTAACTCATCTTATACAAAATTAATTTATAAGGTAAGAAGGTTCTCACTTATATATTAACTTCAACATTAAATTTATTTTGAAATTGTAATATAAGATAATGCTTCAATTAATTTATCCTTTAATATTTTACTATAAAAGATAAAAGGGATTGTTATTATTAAAGTTTAGGATTTTTTTATTTTTAATATTTTTATTTTTTTTTCTTAAGTGGCGTATGTATTCATTTAGTGTTTTTGTTGAATACTATATATGTTCGGGGAAATAGAAGAAGTATAATTTCTATATTTTCATATTACCAAAAAAATTAATTAAGTTATTTGAGAAAGTGTTATAGAAAATCAAAGCTTATTGTTTCCTAACCGTTAAATATACTTTTTATTTTCAAAGTTTCGTCAAAAATGTTTTATTCTATAGACTAAACAATTTATTTATTTGGTTCTGTATATTTAGATAAATGTAATTATATTCTTTATTTATTGAGAAAATCAATGATTGGTTTACATGACTAACAATTTTTCATTTTGAACATATACATAGATATCTTTCGTTTCTACTTGTGTCTACCTTTTATATGTAGTGTCCAAGGTGGAAGATCGTTAACCAATATAAACTAATGGTTAACGTTATGTGTTAACAAGAACCATCGTCATAATTATTTGAAAGTATAGGAACCAAATATATAAATTGTTTAGGATTAGTACCAGTGTCATCCGAGGGTTCTTCAATATTATTAATAGGATTAAGACAGATTTTAATGGTATATAGTTAAGTCCATTTATGAAGTAAATTCTAGTAATTTCGTTAAAGTATTTAAATCATTTTTAAGATGAATAATGAGTTAAAGAGATATAACTACTAATTAATAAGTAAATAGAAATTAAGAAAACACTTACAATCATAATTAGGGAGAAAGAGAAGAACAAAGTGAGATCAAGGAGACATGTCAAAGGAAGAAAAACTGAATGTTCTAGTTAGAAATCCCCATTGCTTCTGGCTAAAATATTTTTGATACCCACAAATCCTGCACCATTTTTTGAAATGCTATTTAGGAACTACATATTCCGTCACTTATCATAACGAGTTGATTTGTAGCAACTACATCAGTCACCTCCTTTGCTATTTAGGAAATCTCCTTTGCTTTCATCATTCCTTTGTTCCCTATGTTTAACATCCTTTGACTTGAGATAATGTACTTGGATTCATTGGATATGGGTCTTCGCAAATAGTGATAGTATAATATGTCGATTAATAAGGAATTGATGTAAATAAAAACGTTATGGTATTTTTATAAATATTTTAAAAGATATTACGTTGGTTAACTCAAACTCAACGTAATATATTATATTTACGTTAGTTACCATTTATAATTGATGTAGAAAAGACTAGAAAAAAAAAAGAATTCAAAATTTGAAAATGGCGCTCAAGATACTATGTCGGTTGGGACTTTCCAACCGACGTAATATCCTCTTCGTGGCGCGCAAGTGAATTTTAGGAAAAATTTGATAAAATTTGGCCAAATACTATGTCAGTTAAGAGCTCTCAACCGACATAGTATGTCTCTCAAGTTAAAATTAGGTATTTTAACTCTTGGGCAATATTTTTCTCTTAAACTTCCTTCTCCTTCACTGAGTCTTGCTGCCTTCACCTGTTTCACGTTGTAGGGTTCACGTGTTGCTGCTTTTTGTTCTCATTAGTTTTCATTTGCATTTCGTGTGGTGTCGTTTTCTCTTCTCACTGGTTTTCATTTGCATCTTTGTGTTCACTTATTTTGCTAGTTCATTTGACTCCATTTTTGGGTTCTTCCATGTTTGTTTGGCTTGCGCAAACTCTGTGGTTCTCTACATTTTCACTATCACTCACACTCATTTGGTTGATTCCTTCATTGGCTCTTTCGTTGGCTTTTCATCTACTTTCTTTAGCATTTTTGACATTAGGTGATTTGCTAACTTTTTTAGGTTGCAGATTTTAAGGATACTAAACACTAGATGCTTGAGCCTTTATTGTTATTATTTTTTATTTTCACTTATTTTGTAGTGTTTAGTCTTTTATTTCACATATCTATACTTACTAGAAAATTTTAAATTTTTTTGTGGTATTTTCTTGTATCAATTAGAGATTTATCAACCCATTAATTCTTTTTTTATAAAAAAATAAAAGTTTTTTACGTCGGTTGTAAGCTATAATCAATGTAGAGAATTTTTTACATTGGTTGTAAGCTACAACCGACGTAAAAAGTCTTCTATTATGTCGGTTTCAGCTCCAACCGACGTGGTATCCACGTAATTCAATTATTTTAGTTTGGTATATGACGTCGGTTTTTATTTTTAACTGATGTAGTGGCGTATATATTACGTCGGTTGTATAACCGACGTTCTATGTCCAAGACTTTCTACTTCGCCTTCACCTACGTTGGTTTCAGAATCAACATAACATGTCTTCCAAAATCGATGTGGAAGACCATTTTTCTACTAGTGTTGGATTTATTGGATATCGATCTTAGCAAATAATGATAATAATTAATTAATATTTGAGGTTCTTAATTTTAGAAATTAAAACGTGATAATAAGGAGTGACTTGTAGAATTCTTTAATAGTTCTTAAAGAAAAAATAGACATAACTCAAAGAGTTGAAATATCCAATATAAAAAGTTTTTGTTCATCTTATCATATAAACCATTTGTCATTAACACTATAATGTTTTTACATAGAAGAAAGTTTTATTATCTTTTTTAAATTATTAATTAACTTAGAGACTAATTTAGAATTTAATGGTATAAGTTACTAAAATCTTAGTAACTAATATTAGATATAATTATCTTGACTTAATTGGTTACTAAATTCAATTATTATTTTTATTTTGTAATTATTTAATAATTAAAATTTAATTTGGTGACTATTTTGGTCACAATTAACAACCATTTCATTTGATAACGAAAAATTTATCTTTAAATAGTTTAATCTCTTGTGTCAAATTAATAACAAAAAGTTTAAAAGGTAAGGATAATTTTTGGTGACGAATGGACAAAACGCATCTTCACTTTATCAATGATGTTACATATTAAATATTAAATAGTGAGAAAAATTAGATTATTAAATATAATTTAAAAGTAGTGAGAAAAATTAGATTATTAAGCCTTTGTATAAAAACTTATTTTTATCTTAAAAGGTATAACAATTATTTACACTTTTAGAAATTTGGCCACGTTTTCCAAGTTCATTAAAATATTTAAATAAAATCTAATTGAAAGAATATAATTGGTATATTTTTAGTTAAGTAATTCACCAACAACTTTGTAAAATATATAATTGCATTTTATTAATTTATCAATACGTTTAGTTACATAACTAACAAGGTGAAAGGTAATTTCTCATACAACATAGCAACAGAGACATGTATTTGTGCCAAAGGCAGTAGAACTATATTGTCATTTATTGACATTCCAAATGTAAAATTGGAACAATGAAATAAACCACATATTAAGTAGGACAGTTAGACAGTATTGACACGATTACAATTAACCCTTATTTCACCTTCATTAGGCCTAGTCAAAACTTGAACATTCCCAAGTTTCACCATTGACACTGAAAACTGGCTAGTGAAAAGGAAAGGTTGTGTTGCAAATGCTTCAACAAAAGGAGCTGTCCTTGCATCAGAAAATAGGGACTGATCTGTTGACAACAACCCCACCTTCCTCATAAGGTTTGTGTAATAGGTTGTGTCAAAAGTCCTAGGGGTTATAACATCAAGGTGCACCAAATCTAACTCCGTTTTACACCTCTTCCTCAACAATTTCAAGAAATACACATTGAGTGAGGGGTCAGGCTTTTGAGTCCCATTAAAATTATAAATCCTGTTCATAACAGAAGAGCAAGTGCTCCTCCCAATTGTGTGTGAACCTGACAGTGTGACCAAGTCAAGAATGTCCAACCCTTTTTCTTGGAAGAATGTAATTAGGGCTGTGACGTTTTCATGGCCATGGGGAACCAAATTGGCTTCTGTGGCTAAGGAAATCTTGCCGTCTTTGCGGCCAAATGGAACTTCCCAGAATGGTCCTCCAACCAAAATAGTGGCATCTCTTGCAGCAGCAGTGAGAATATCAGCACAAGAGACTGTTTTTGGACACTTCCTCTCCAACTCAGCTTTGATATCATCAATCAATTGGAAACCTCTAAGGGTTTTGCTCTCCAAAGCAGTCCTCTCACTCCCTAGATGGTTGAGCAAAATTGATCCATCACATCCCTAATTTAATTTGATCAATGAATGCACATCATCAAACAAAGCAAGTCATGTCACATTCACTTTAAATCAACACTTCTAATCACAATATTACAATATTAAACCATAATCAATGAGTAAAAACATTAGGATTTTTATTACAATCTGAAACTAAATGTTTTTTAAGCTATCACCTATTTACATGTGTATAACTGATAATGTTTTATATGGGTGACCGATATTACTTAATGTAATTCATTTGATTCTGCATAATAAAAATAATTATTTTACTGAAGTAAAATAATGACTGCAAAATTGTGTAGAAATGTTGAGGAAAAAGTGACTGTGGAGAAATAAAAGTACAAGGGATAGCATAGTATCATGGTCCGGTTATTTATTGTATGTGTCTCAAGTAAGCTTTGATTATCATCATTCCGACAATGATGGGACCAAGATCTTCACGTGTTGCAGTTTTCAAACCAGAAGTAAGTTCTAGTCCCAGAAGTAAGTTCTAGTCCCAACCACACCACAGTTATTACCAACATCTGATAAAAATTGTCCTGTAATATATCATATACTGCAAATTTCGTTATATTTTTTTATTGGGGGTTATAAATGAATTTAATTAGAATGCATAGTGTAGTGTTTTTAATTCTAATGAATGAATCCTGTATTTAATTACTTTAAAACATTTAAAACTCCTACTAAAAAGTATAAAAAGATTTTTAACAGGTTTGCACTGAAAAAAAGGAAGCGTTTCTATAGTTTCCATCAATCAAAATTAAACTCTAAACGTGTTACCTGTATCGCAATCTTCTTTTAAACTAAATTTTAAGAGAAAATTGCAGTGTATTAACTCCTGCTTACAATTATTTTAGAAGTTGGATTATCATTTGCTGTTTTTTTTTTTTTTTATATCATTGTTTTAAAGATGTTTGACTACAAAGTCAATATCCAAATTAAATATGAATATTTATCTTGTTTTTTCCAACTTGTATCAAATGGCACGTATAGAGTTATGCATAAACCAAGATGCACTTGGCCAATTCAAGTGTATCCCTATTTGAAGAAAGAAAAATGTAACATTGGAAACACAATTAAGATGCAAAATTTAAAGAGATGTTGGGTTATGTGATGAATTACTCTAACGGCACAGTCATGGAAATGAAGGCGTATGATGGCTGGGGCCAAAGTGGGGTCCTGCTTAACCCAAGCAGCAACCTTCTGTGAGATGATGCCTTCAGCATGAGGACATGTTGTGTGATAGTGATCAATGGAGAGCAAGGCCTCAGGGGGTAAGGACTTGAATGATTTATTGGGTTGTGGAGAGGTACCATAAATGGTGCTCAACTTGAAAGGGAGCAAGAGAAGGAAAAGGGTGAGGTAGTGGAGCCTCATGTTTCATAAGTTTGCAATGCCAGATTGGGTTGGTTATGTGTGTTTGATGCATTAATGTGAGAGAATGGTGCAAGTATTTAAGGTAGGGCTTGATGGTGGAAACGTGGTAGGCACTTTCTTGGCTTTAAGGTTTACGTGCCAACGTGTTGGTTGATATGGCCTTTGGTGTTGTTATTGCTTCTTGTCTTTGGATAGCAGGTGCTTTACTTGGTGCAGAACTATGCAGACATTGAGGTCTTGTGTGACAACCTGGCTTGAGTTTTGTTGCAATGTTAAAGTCAACCACATTGCATGTTAAATTTAATTCAGAATTTGTACATTTTTTATTTATTTTTGTTTTTCTTACAACGGAATGCATAGCTCTTGCACCAGGTCGGCCTATTTTTAGGGTAAAATAATTTCAGTTGTGATTTTGTATCTAAGCTGAAAATCGAAATCTCATCTTCAACAAAAAGAAAAAAAAAAAAAAAAAAAAAAAAAAAAAAAAAACTCTAACATACAACTACTTTTATAACAAGTTTTGATGTTTTGTATATTTTGGATTGTGATGGGTACAAATGTACTTTTAGTTTTCTCTTAATAAACCAAATTAAATGATTGCATCATCAACAATGTTATTACAACTTCATGGTGGTTTAAGTTTGAATTTTATGCATATAGAGTTTTGTTAAATACTTACACAAGAGAAAGATAGTTTTACCTTTCACAAGAATTGTACTTTGTTCTCGAGCATAATTATTTCTCATGACATATAAACTATATAATAAAAAAAATCTCTTAATAATTAATCCTGCATACCTCATACCAATTACAAGGTATCATGTATTGGGTTCTTTCTTAAGGGTATGACAATCAATAGTATTATAAAATTGTTCACCGTTGTCTAAGTGTTCTTTGGACAGTGCTTTAGAGTTATATTCTCTTATATTTTTTTTATTGTAAAGAAGATATAAATATCTTTAATATTTTCATAGTCACAAGGAAAAGATATCTTTAGTAGTATCTTTCTTTTTCATTTTACTATATTTTTATTTTTCTTATTTTAAAGAATTTTATTGTTATAAAATAGAAGTGATGAAAGTGTAATTGGACTGACTCTTATCAATAAAATAAATTTTCAATTTCTTATAGCTTTTGGTTTTGTGAGTCTTGTTTTTGTTGTAATGTAAACAGTTACAACTGGTATTATTTGTCATTGAGGTTAGTGATATGTCAAAAAGGTGCACATAACAAAGGAGGTCAAAACGTTGTGAGTTCATTGTCAACAAAGTTTTCATGCATCGTCAGATGTCACCAGTAGTATTGGTGCATCCATGAGCCTAGTTTCGTGAAAGCTTGCTCGTCGCTACCAAACAAGTTTGTTGAATCTTTTTGAGCCTATTCTAAAGGATGTTGATGTCCCATTTGGCTCCAATTTAGTAAATCTAATTGTTTAGTTCTTTTGCCAACTGAATTATTTGTTATGTCTTTTGTGTGTTTTTTTTTTATTTTTTTAATATATATAGGATGAAAGCCTATGTAGAGTAACTTGATTGTTTATAAGTAATAATTGAATCTATAAGTAAGTCCTTTGGATTGTATATCCTTTTTATGAAAGGTGAGAGTACGTTCAATATTGTTTGGTATGTGTTTCATAGTATTTTTTATTATTATTATTATAAAAATAAAAAGATAAACAAAAAATTATGAGAATGAATCTCTCAGTTTTCCTGTGTATTAATAAAAACGAAAAGCTGAATATATACAAATAATATATGCATTCTAGGTATAGGTAAAGAAAGAAAATTACAATTGATATTGTCATAAAACACAAAATAAACAGAACTGATGATAATTTGATTTCTATCATAAAGACAAAATCAAATAATTAATATTCCTTTTCATCTAACAATATGATCATGTCATAAAGACAAAATCATAGAATTGATATTAATTTCCTTCTAGAAACCTTGTATTCGTATCCTCTGAAACCCCCTCACAAGCTAGGAAAGAGAGCAAATATTGATGAGTCCCAGCTTGGAACAAATATTCTTGAAAGATTGAGGACCTAAGACTTTGGTATAAATGTATGCTAGTTACTCTATGGTGGAAATGGGAAGCAAATGAATGAGACCCTTCTTCAATTTTTCTCTAACAATGTGACAGTCTATTTCTATATGTATCGTACGCTCATGAATCACTGGATTTCTTGCAATGTATCTTGTTGAGTCATTGTCACAATATAAAAGAGATGGTTGCTCAAAAGGAACTTTCAAATCTTGAAGAAGATAGACTAGCAATTGAATTTCACATATAACAGTGGTCATTGCCCTATATTCAACTTCACATGAACTCTTTGATATTGTTCCTTGCTTCTTTGATTTCCAGGATATCATGGAATTTCCAAGATACACATTAAAACCGGTCACTGGTTGCCTTGAATCACTACAGATATCTCAATCACTATCACAAAAGGCTTTTAGATGGACAAAACTGCTGGAAAAGAAAAATAAATCAATACTTGGAGCTCCTTTAATATACTTGAGAATTCTACTTGCTGCATTATAGTGAGCAATTGTAGGCTTATCAAGAAACTGAGAAAGTTGGTGAATAAAAAATTTTATGTCAGGTTGGGTATTAGTGAGATACATAAGTCTTCCAATCAACCTTCTATAGGCATGAACATCAATGAAAGACACACTTTCAGAAGATTATAATTTAACAAGATTATCCATAGGAGTGACGGAAGGTTTGCAGGCTAAAAGACCTGCATCTGTTAACAATTCCAATGCACATTTTCTTTGATTCATCATTATCCCTTTCTTACCTATTGATACTTCAAAACCAAGAAAATATCTTAAATCACCAAGATCTTTGATCTTGAATGTCTTATTCAAAGCTTCTTTGACTAGCTCAATCTCTTCTTTATCATTTCCTGCCAGAATTATATCATCTACATACACCAATAATGCTATAAAAGATCCTTCAGAAGAATAAATAAATAAGGAATAATCATTCATAGATTGAGTATATCCCACAGAAACAAAAAAGGATGACAATTTAGAAAATCACTCCCTGCTAGCTTGCTTAAGGGCATATAAAATATTTTTTAATTTACAAACTTGTCCTAGTTGAATAGAAGTCAATCCAGAAGGAGCAACCATGTATACATCTTCTTTCAACTCTCTATGTAAGAAGGCATTATTTATGTCTAATTGTTTCAACTCCAAGTTATATATACAATCTACATAAAGAAGCAACCTCATAATGGTCTTCTTTTCTACTGGAGAAAAGGTTTCAAGGTAGTCAATGTCCTTTGTTTGTGTGTATCCCTTCACCATTAATCTTGCTTTATATCTTTCAATAGTCCCATCAACATTATACTTTATTTTGAATACCCATTTGCAGCCTATGGCAGTTTTATTCCTGGGAAGAAGAACAATCTCCCATGTTTGATTTGACTCCAAAGCAGATATCTCACATTGTATAGCCTTTCTCCCACAGTCATATTTCACAGCTTCAGAATAAGTGTTTGGCTCAATATGTGAAGAAATAGATATAACAAAAGATTTATAAGAAGGTGATAATTTGTTATAAGACAAAACAGAATTCAAAAGATATTTAACTTTAGAAGATGTATTGGAAACATTGATATTACTATGACAATCCATTAGATACTCATGTGGTCCTTTTTGTCCTGGTACTTATTCAAATTGACTGTATTGTTTCATGATTTTCAATGAGGTTTTGGTCTCTATGGGGACAAACTTTTTCAGGGATATGAATGTCTTATTCATGGTCATTATTAACATTATTTTCAATATTATCACAGGATGCAAAAATGAGTCGTGATGGCTGACTCAAAATAGGTTGATCTTCTGTAAAAACATTTCGATCATGAATGTTTGGACTGTCAGTTTCATTGCTAGTATCTTCAACCCTTTGATATGGAAAAACATGTTCATAAAAGACAACATCCCTAGACACAAAAATTTCTCTTGATTGAATATTCAACAAAATATATCCTTTTGTCCCCCTTTTAAAACCAATAAAAACACATTTTAATGTCCTTGGATCAAATTTACTTCTATTTTGACAAAGTGCTATCATAGTATAAAGATCCAAACACCTTTAATTGATTGAAATCTGGTGGAGTTTTGTAAAACATTTCATGAGGTGAAAATCATTTAAAAAAAGTGTGGGAAACATGTTTATAATATATGCAACATGTATCACAGAATATGACCAATAAATTTTGGATAAATGAGATTGTATCACGAGAGCTCTTGCTACATTTAATAAATGATCATGTTCCCTTTCAACTATATTATTTTGTTGTGGAGTATTGACACATGAAGTTTGATGTATTATTCCTTTATTGATAAAAAAAAATTAGTCATGAAAATTCAGTCTCATTATCAGTTCTTATTCCTTTTATTGCTGTCTCAAATTGTGTTTGACTAAAAACAACAAAATTTTTCAAAATCTTAACAACTTCAGATTTTTGTTTTAAAGGAAAAACCTATGTGTACCTTGAATAATCATCAACTATGGTCAAGAAAAATTTATGACCATGAATTGATAATAATGAGTGTGGTTCCCACACATCAACATGAATCAAATCAAAATATGTTTTGATTTAGATACACTAAGAGGAAAGGAAAGTCTTTTTTGCTTTGCAAAATGACAAATACCGTAAATAAAAGATTTGTTATATTTAACAAAAGGAAATTTATTTTTGTTAACATCTAAAGATTTGTTTGAAACATGCCCTAACTAAAAATGTCAAAGGGTATCGAGATCACTAGCGGTAAAATTGACAATATTGGTGATATATGAAGATTTGACAGGTTTGATTTAAAGGTTTTGATAAGAAGGGATCCAGAGTATACAAAGTCTATCTTGCATCTCAACTTATCCAATCACTTTCAAGGAGTTTTTGTCTTTAATGTGACAACCATTAGAATAAAAAATAATCACACAAGACAAATTATCAATTAACTTTACTACTGAAAGAAGATTAAAAGTGAAGTTAGGAATATATAAAACATTATCTAGGACATGATCTTGATTGATAAAAACACTTCTAGAATAATTTGCAATGATTTTATTTCCATTAGGTAATTTGACAAAGATAGGATTATTTTGATGATATGAAGTGAAATGAGTCAAGGATGAATAAATATAATCAGTAACACCACTATCAAGAATCCAAGAACTAAAGAAACAGAGAAATTTAAATTTATTACCAGTGTGTGTTGTTGTGTTAGAACGAATGATAGAGATTTGATTAGAGACGTTGTCACTGGATTTAGACTATTATAGAAGAGCCAACAATGTTTGATATTGCTCAAGAATAAAACCAATTTGCTGAGAATGTACCTCTGACCTTGAACCTTCATGATTTTGCTGGTTATTATTACAGTCTACTTTATGATTTTTAAAATTAAATTGAGGTGGAAAACCATATTTTCTATAGCATGTATCAATCACATGTCCTGTCTTTCCATAATGACTGCAAACTTTAGAAGTATATCGTCTTCTATAACTACTTATGTTAATATCAATCATTGTTTTTGACTGATCACCAAAAATTGTCTCTCTTGTTGTTTACCGAGAGAACAAATCATATGTTTCTGAGAACTAACATGATAAGATGAACTAAAATCTTGTGAGGGATCAACAATTTCGGCTATGATAAATGTAGCAACTAGAACTCTCAAATTAGAGCTCTGATATCATATTATGAAAATAAGGAGATGAACAAATGAACAAAGGATATGAGAACGAATAATGTACCTATTCTAAGTATAGCTAAAGAAAGAAAACAAATAAATATATTACAACTTGATATTGTCATAAAACACAAAATAAACAGAACTGTTTTTAATACTATATTTTTTATATTATCAATTTTTTTTAATATTTTTAAGTATTTACTTTGTATTATTAATATTTATATTACAAATATTCTTAATTTTATTTTTAATAATAATAATAATAATTTATGATTAGTTTTATTATTATTATTAGATTTATATTTAAAGGAAAAAATATTTTTAATATTAATAAGATTTTTATCAAAATTATTTTTATTTTTATTATTATTAAGAATATTATTGTCATTGTAATTAATATTATTGTTATTAATAATATTATTATTATTATTAGTATTGATATTATTAATAATATCAACATTTTAAATTATATTAATACTATATATTATTGTTATTATTAAGAATCTTATTAATATTGTTTTATCAATATTATTAGTATTATTATTAATATTATTTATATTATTGTAATTAATATTATTATTATTAACGATAATATTAATAATCATACTTATATGTGTAATAATAATAATAATAATAACATTATATGTAGTTTTTTGTTAAAGGTTCCTTACTTCACCAAAGAATTTTGAATTCAACTCTTTGTAATTGTAGTTTTGTAATAATATTATTAATACTCATAATAATATTAACAATAGTTCTAAATAAGAATGATAATAATAAGTAAACATATTAGTTCCATATTTTTTTCTTTCCTTGTCTAAAATTGAGTTATTGTTTATTCAAATCTTTTTATTATTTTTAAGATTAAAAAACTGGGATACTCTTTCTTTGGTTCAAGCTACCTTTCATTCCCTTTTAAAAGTGCAGTTTTCTCAATAGAATTTGCACTTTTCTAATTTTTACCCAATTTTTATTAAACTATCTCTTTGAATCCAATTTCTCATATTTCAAAATTGGGGCAACTTTGTGGCATTCACGTCCAGCTCTCGAAGAGTATGGAAGATTAAACAAAAAGTTGCACCCATATCCATATTAAAAACTGAGACACTTCTATTGCCTATATGAAGTTTAACATTCTTTTTTATATTTTTGTTTAAATAGTATAAATTTTTGTTTAAACTAGTAATTATTTATATTTAAATAGTATAAATTTTGATTAATAAATTGTGCACAATTTTCTACCAATTTATTGTTTTATATATGAATTTAAACATTTTTAATGTTTTGTTAAATATGTATAATTTGCTTGTTATTAAAAAAAATTCAAAACCGATATAATATATAACTTATATAATTGATTTGAATTGTAACAAATTTTGTTTTGTCAAAGCCAAATTACCAAGCCATTTTTTAATCTTTTCACTTTTTATTCCTTTTATATTTTTAATATCATTCACTTAAAAATAATTAATGAATTTAATAATAATCAATAAATAAATTAACTTTGTAATATATTTCAATAAATATATAAAATAAATTAATATTAAATAATTAATCTATATTATAAATATTTTTTTTATCTTTACCACTTTTAATTTTCACGATCTATGTTAATAGTAATATCAACATATCTATATATGTTCACGAGTGATACCTACGAATTTATATATGTGAATAAAACTAAATAATAATATTACGTCAAAATTAATTTATTAATAATGATATTATTAAAGATTAATATTATTAATAATATTAATATTTTTATTGATATTATTAATATTATAATTAATATTTATAATATTTTTGATATTTTTATTAACAATATCATAAGTTTTATTAACATTATTATTATCATTGGTAATTAAAGATTTCTTTCTTCAATAAAAGATTATGAGTTTAATTATTTCTGATTGTAATTTGGTAATAATATTATTAATACTCATAATAACATTAATAATAATCCTAAATAAGATTGATAATAATAATAAAGAAAACTAGAAGTGTACGAAAAAAAATTTAATAATTATAAATTTTAATCATATATAAATTAATAATAAAAATTTATGATGTTAATAAAAAGTATTAGACATTACTCATATATTACTAAAGGTACATTACTCACATATTATTAAAAGTACAAAATCCGTAAGTAATTAAGACGTAGGTAAATTTTTCACGAATTTTTATCTGTGGGTAATTCTATTTCAAGTTTTTCACAAAATTTTATGTATGGGTAAAATTTTACATTACCCACTAATATTGATCCATAACTAACATTATAAACTTTCTTATTTTTATTTTTTATTATATATGAATAAAATTTATAATTATTAACATTATTTTCATATACTTCTATTTTCTTCATTATTTATTATTATTATCATTCTTATTTAAGATTATTGTTAAGATTTGTGCTATGGCTAAATCCAATTTGTTTTAAGGACTATTAATAACTTTAACTTTTATCACCAAATTTATAACACAAAACACTATTTTAATACAAATAAATACAAATGTAATTAAGCAAATAAAATTTATATTTTACATTTACTAATAAATTATATTTTACATTTACTATATCAATAAATTATATTTTCTATTATGATTCATTATTAGTACTGTGTTTTATTAAAGAATTCAAAAAAATAAAAACAGAAAAATCATGTCAGAATTCCTCTAGAAAAAAAATAGTAACAAGAAATAAATGTTAAAATAAAGGTTAAGTCAAATAAAACAATCAATGACTTGAATATAGAGAGCTAGGCGACCTTCTTACTATATATCTTTTATCTCTAACAGTTTACTTTCTTGAAATTGATTTTTTTTTTTCTTATATTGCTTTTTCTTTGTAGTCAGTACATGTGTCTTGCAATCACAAGAAAGACAATTAAGAAAAAGAAGAAAACCCAAACCCTTGTTTTACAAGTCCAAAAGCCACAAAAGTTAATAAAGGGAAGAGAATATTCTAGCATGCATTCACCTTGGCAGCAGTGGAAGTGGTAAGATTTCCAACTTCAGGGACCACCATGATATATCAACTAGTATATTTTATTTTTAAGAATTATTGAAAAAATAATATAATATTATTTTTATCTAAATTCTTCCCTTTATATTCTATTTTATGTTTTCAATGTCAGAGAATAATATAATAATATTATATTCAAAAAATAATTTATTAATGTAATAATAATCAATAAATAAAATATGTTGATTAATAAACTACTGATCTATTAATAAATATATATATATAATAAAGATTTCTAATTAACTAAAAATAATTAATTATTGAAAAAGTGACCGTCACAAGCACCATTCATTTCATTGGAAAGTCTGTAAACGTGCAGACTGAAAATCTAAATTGGTAGTTTTCCGAGAGTTGACACTCAAAGCTCAAATCTGACTATTGTATTCCAAATGCAACACGGGTTCATACTTCTTAAACTTTTTATGGTTTACATTTAATGAAAGATCAACTCAAATTCATTTTACTTTTTAAATTAAAAAACAATAAATTTAAAACAATTATCCATCAGTTAATAAGTAACAAAATCAATATCAATAATAGAGTTAAAATTAAGGTAAGTAAAAAAAAATGAATAAAAATATTGTTTACTCATATAGTGTTTGGAATTAAGATGAAAGTGAGTAAATATATATATATATATATATATATATATATATATATATATATATATATATATATATATGTGT
>Ga0209489_106595_pt1 | contig 18458 bp, 9 predicted proteins | sample SiratrowhiteBW_FD_187527 | JGI IMG/M metagenome (GOLD analysis project Ga0209489, IMG submission 187527) | Root nodule microbial communities of legume samples collected from California, USA - Siratro white BW (SPAdes) (version 2) | ecosystem: Host-associated > Plants > Roots > Nodule | place: USA...
ATATATATATATAGATAGATAGATAGATATGTATAATATGTGTGTGTGTGTTTGATATATATAAATTTGAATCCTATTCCATTACCAATCTCAACTTCATTTTTTAATATTAAAATTTTCAATTTAACCTTATATTTTACAACTTATACTAAAAAGAATTGTAATTGTGTTTCTTGAAATACTAAACATGTAATTACCTACAAACATATATAATAACTAGTAAAATTGAACCCCTTTCGTGAATTTGTGAACTTAACAAAATAGTGAACTTTGGGGGTTTGGATACTTTGCAAGAAATGATTGATTTAAACCTTTTAACACAAAAAACAGTTTCATCTTCTAAACTTTTTTGTTGAAAACGTAATACATTTGAAGTTGAGAAGGCTTCTTTTATAATTCTTAGCATCGCATTCGAAGAGCATGTGATTTCAAAGTAAAGTTGCGACACTTTCACCGGATTCCACACCTGACACATATCCCTGCGCATCAGAAAAGATTAAAACAGAAGACGCAGCAACATCATGGTACAGATGAAATATGTGGCCTCTCGATATGGTTCTTTGATTCTCATCCCACTTTAGCTACTTCATTTCCCTATTGCCCAATGTTAAGTCTAGGTTCACTTCGTCGGATTTTTACTCCTCTACTTTTCCTTCTACAAAGGAAAAATTTTACGGACCAAAGCAAAGAGCATAACTTAGATACTGAGTTTGGACACAGCCAAGTTGGTTATGAAATGTTGGTGATCACTAGGAATTTTTTTAACTGTTGAAACTTCATATTTTGAGTTTGCCATATTCGAATACGTGGAAGGCCACAAGACTTACGCTTTTCAAAAATCAAAATGTCTAAGCCAATTTTGAGAATCAAGATATCACTCTAAACCCTAAAAAAAAACAAGTTCTTTTGTTGAAAATTAGTTATGAGCATAGACGCCAAGATCAAATGAGGAAGTCATTAATTAATTTTTTTTAAAAGAAAAGTGATAATTTGTATTATGGAAACGTCCTGATATAAATGAAGTAGACAATGGTTTGATATTCTGTTTTTTATGTGGATTGTTAGACTGACCAATGGGTATCTTTCACTGATAGATATTCCATGATTTTGATTTCTAAGGATTGGAGTGTTTGTTCCTGTTGGAAGAATTACATTAAAATGGAAGAATATTTTTCATTCAAGTTGTCATTATAGAATCACCTTGAGTCAAAACATGACTTGTTAAGAAAGAACTTTCCACAATTTGTTTGATATGATACTAATTTGAGAAAAGTTTAATTCAAAGATATACTTTATCGTTAAATATAGACCACATTAAGCCAAAATACTGTAAGAATTATTTAGTTTTAACTAGTAAGAATTAAAGTTATAAATAAATTAATAAACAAAGATTAAATTCAATTCGACTTATATATGTGTGGAAATAAATTAATATTTTGAAATGATTGCAACACAAACATAAGCTCTATATAAATTGAAATATGCATTCAAAAAGATTATTTTTATGTATAATTTAATGTTGTTTTAGAATCTGGAAACGAAATTAGTGTTAGAGTTTAGATTTTATGATTTAAATTAGTTTTCCTATATTTTATTTGTAATATACACTCATTTTTTAATTTGTGCGAATTCCAATACTTTCTTGCTCTTCGTTTTTTCATTCCTAAAATAACTTCATTTGTTATTCGTTTTTTCATTCTTAAAATAACTCCATTCCTCAGCTTTCATATATTTCATACTACGACTATCCACATTTAATAAAATAAAATAAGATAATATGAATGAAATGCCAACTCATAACATTTGGATTTTTCCGCTAGTGATTATAATGTGTGTCAATATTGAGCTGAAAATATTCACTTTCGCCGCATAATTAAGAATTTTGACGTAAATATATAACATATAAGAAGTTATTTGTTGTTAAGGAAAAGGACAAAATAATTAACATGAATTACAGAATTCTCTTGTAAGAATAGTAACCTTTCAGGCTCAGAAAAGAGAGATGTATGATAAATGAATCTCACTTGCATTTTAGTTGAACAGGATTTAATGCCCCTGTTAAGTATAATAGTATTTAGTATATTTTTAACACTTCTCATTATTAATTAAAATGTATATATAGCTTGTTAAATTAAATGAAGAGAAAAGGTTTGCACCCTTAATTAGGTATCTCGTATCTACGTATTTCAATTAAGAATAAAACATGTATCAGAATTATCACAAGTTACGTAGTTGTAGTTATTTATTAGGGATTAAAAACTCGCATTTCAATTCAAATGGAACTAAAATCGCATTAAAACTTAATAAATACTAGTAAAATTAAATTTCTTCTTTTTTTTTCGGCAAATATCTTCCCTCTGGTCCTTAATATAAGACACTTCTACCATAGCCACTCAAACCAATTAAATAAATTTGTTTTTTTTTTTTTACTTTATTGAATTTTCGAAACAATTTTACCAAGATACCCAATTTATCCTCATTATTAATAACTTTTAAAATTCTCTTCGCGTTATTTATCATAAAAAAAATCATATTTATAATATTTAATTTGGACAAACCAAGAAAATAAAATTTAATGCTTCATAAAAATTATGAAATGTCTTATAAAATGGACTACAAATTTCGTCTAAATTATGGTTTTAGATCTATTACGTTAAGTTTGAACACTGAATTTTACAATTTTAAAAATATTTAAATATATTAAATTTAAATTATTTAATTTTTAAAATATCTATATTAGATAGGGTAGTTAAAATCTAATAAATTTTAATTTTCATCTTTAGGTTGAGTGTTTTAACTACCACCAAACACAAAAAGTATTCATTCCTTCGACCTGCTAGATATTGACAAAAAAATAATTATTAGATACCTCAACTGAAATAATATGGTGGATTCAAAAAATTCTGACAAACATTAACTTAAAAAATAGCTTTGCAATATTAACCACAAAAGTAATTCAGATAAATGTGAATTAAAAAATTAGAAAAAAATAATGTTGGTCTAGAAAATAATAATAAACATTAATTAAGAAATAATCATGACTTATATTCTCATATGTGATAAAAAATAATTATAACTAATATTAACTTAAAATAGTATATGTTTGTTAAAAAACAAAGCATGTTTAATATTAGTTGAACCATACTGTCATTATTAATAACAAAAATTTTAACTAATCACGATCGAATTTTTAAGAAAAAATAAATAAACTTCAACTAACATAGTAATCTTAACTAAGTCGATAGCATTGCAATAGATATTGAACTAGCAATATCCTAACTAAGATTGAAGCCAAGAGATAATACGAATAAAAACATGAATTTGATAGACGAGAAAGAATAAAAAATTTTGAATCTTTACTTTTCTAAATAAAATTTTAAATTATCTAGTTTTAAATTTTCAAATTACTTCTATAAATTTCTAAAATTTTAATTTGTTTAAAATAATTTATCGAAAAACATATTTTGTTAAAAAACTATAAAGTTCTTTATAAAATAATTATCCTCTAAAATATCTCATAAAGAAAATGTTATAGACTAGAGGGAGGATTTGTTGAGAGAACTAGTTTACACAAGTTTTGACTATTTTGTTAAGGGTTTTCTTACAAAACCTATAAATAGGTTTGTTATTTGTAAAATTTAAGTTTTTCATAAAGAAATAAGAAAAATTTTTTCTTACGGGTTGTCTTCTCCTTTTTCTTCTCATGGTGCATTCCCTTTCTTGTTTGTGTGAAAAACTTCCTCTCTTCTTCTGTTGCTTTTCTCTAGAAAGGAGCTTTCACTCTTTTCTTCCTCTTTTCAGAATCTTAATTTTTATGGGTATCAATCTTCAAGATGGTATCAAAGCAATTTATGACCTGCTCTATACTATTGTTCTTGTTTCTTTCTTTTAGTTTCTCGGTTAATCTTTTCAAGAACCTATGGAGCCTCCTATATTAGAAACAATATATCAATGTCTAATTCCAACCAACCCCTATTATGTGTATTTTAGGGAGAATCTATGATTTATTTTTGTTTCTCCACCTCCTCAATGAAACCAATTATCATACATGGAGCATAAATATGAAAGTGATCCTTTTATTCAAGAACAAATTGAAATTCATTAATGGAAACATCTCTAAACCGAGTAATAATGATTTGACCTTTGAAGCTTGGGAAAAATGTAATGTCAAGGTTCTTTTATGGATTACAAGAACTCTAACACCTTGAACTACTGAGAGTGTTGTCTACATTGATTTTGTCTTTGGGAAGACTTGAGAGAAAGATTCTCAAAAGGTGAATATTTTTGTATTTTAGACTTACTACAAGAAGTGCACTCTGTTATACAAGAAGAAAGAAATGTTACACAATTTTTTATAAATTTGAAAATTCTTTTAGAGGAATTGGAATCTCAAAGACCCATACCGAGTTGTACATGTAAAATTCCTTGCACCTGTACCTTATTCAACATCTCTATCCAATATAGAATCAGAGCATGTTATGTGATTTTTAAAAGGCCTTGTTGACATCTATAATACTGTTAGAAATCAAATACTTCTCATGGAATCTCTACCCGACATAAATAGATTTTTTGCTTTGGTGATTTAACAAGAAAGACAACTCACTGGTCCTCTTGTTGAAACAAAGGTTCTCTAAAACTCTGCTAAAAAACAAGCCAATTGGAAACAACAAGAATAAAATTATTAGAAATCACACGATAGATTTCATGGAAAATCGCAAGGTAGAAGAAATAATTGGCATGGTCAAGGCAGAGAAAATAATTGACATCGTAAAAGCAAAGGCATAGGAAGATCAAGCAACCAGGGTAAACAATGTTCTTAATGTCATAAAACAAATCATACTGTGAATGAATGCTACTCTAAACATGGATACTCAACATGGTACAAACAGAAGATGGAACAATTTAATATTAATCAAAAAATGGTTTGTAATCTGAATATAAAGAATGACTCTTTACAACTTACTCAAAGAGAGACAGGATAAGAATCATTTTACTGCAGACCAAATACAAAGACTTGTACAACTTCTTAATACATCAAAATCCTTGGATGATAACATTAATCAGATCCAAATGTATATTAGTGAGCCTCCTACTTCAGAAACAAAAACCAAGGGTAAGGTTTATTGGATTCTTGACACTGGTGACACTGATCATGTTACACATATTAAGTTCTTTATCTGAGATAGAAAGAATTAAACGTCTTTTGAACAACTCCTTCAAGATCAAAGACTTTAGAAAGTTCAAATATTTCCTAGGCCAAGAGGTGGCTAGATCAAGAAGGGAATACATTTATGTCAAAGGAAATATGCCCTTGACATTTTGATAGAAACTGGAATGCTTACAAGTAAGCCTTGTTATACACTTTTTATGTCTACTAATAAAATTCTTTTTGAAGTTGTAGATAAGCTACCTAATCCTGATTCCTATAGAATATCTCACCAATACACAATTAGAAATAAGTTATGATGTTCACCTTCTCATTCAATTCTTACAAGAACCTACAGTTCACCATCACTAAGTTGTTCAACATATCTTGAGCCACATTAAGGCCAATCCAGCACAAGGATTGTTCTTTGCAACTGACTCTGAAGTTCAAATAAAGGCATTTAGTGACTCTAACTGGGCATCTTGTCCTAACACAAGAGGATCTACATCAAGGTATTCCTAAGCTCTTCTTTGATTTCATGGAAATCAAAGAAGCAATCTACTATTTCGAGGTCTTCCTTTGAGACAGAGTATAGAGCCCTTACTACTACTGCTTGTGAGTTATAGTGGATCAACTACGTTTTCCAAGATCTTCGTATCCAAACCACTCCTCCTGTCGTCCTCTATTGCGATAATCAGTCAGCTCGTCGCCTAGCTCACAATCCCAATTTTCACGAACTCACAAATCACATTGACATAGACTATCATGTTGTGTGTGAAAAATTACTAGCGAATCTCTTCTACTACCTATATGATCCTCAGATGTATTTACCAAAATCATAAATTGAAAAAATTTTCAATTGATTGTAGCCTTTGAATGATGAACATACACCAGGTTTACACCAGTTTCGGGTATTTTGTTAAGGGTTTCTTAGAAAACCTATAAATAATGGTTTTGTTATTTTTAAAGTTTAAGTTTTTCAGAATAAAAATAAGAAAAAGGTTCCTCTTACCTTCGTTGCCTTCTGCATTCTTTTCTCATAATGCACTCCGATTCTTGTTTATGTGAAGAGCTTCCTCTTCTCTTATGTTACTCTTCTCTAGACAGGAGCTTTCATTCTTTTCTTCATCTTTTTGAAACTCTAATTTTCATGGTATCAATCTGCAAGAGGATTTTATTCCAAAAGTATCATTAGCTTTATTTGGAATCTCAATAAACTTACAAAATCATCTTACCTTTGATTTTCTTCATGTGGTGATAATATTTACCAAACTACAACATTATATCAAACTATATTTTTCTTTTCAAGTACAACCCAATTTCTCTTATTTAACCTTATATCAAACTATTTTTTTAAATAAGATACACTAACTTCATAATAAGTGAGGTTTTAAATTTTTTTCATAACAAAAAATTTTAACATTAGACAAATAAAGAGCTTCTTAGCAAATTAATGCTAAACAGTACATATGCATTTATAAATGTCTATAATCACTAACTCTCTTCTTTATTTTCCCTTCTTGAAAAACGTCTCCAATAATTAATTCTTTTTTCTAAAAAAATTGAAAAACGTCTCTAATAATTAATTATTTTTCTAAAAAATAAAATAAACAGAATCCTTAAAAAACTCATTTGATAGAAAAAAAACTAAAGAAATTAAAAAATATAATAAAAATTATATACTAATTTAAATTGAATTTAAAAAAAATAAACAGAATACTTAAACAATAACTAATTTTGTATAAAAGAAGTAATAAATAATAAAAGTAAACAAATAAAAGAATAATTATATATTTTAAATGTAATTTTTTTCAAAAGAAAAAACAAAACAAAAGAATCATTAAACAATAATTGACTTTGCATAGAAAAATGAAAAGAAAAACTAGAAGTAAAAAAAATAAAAAGATAAAAAAAATGTTACCGTGAGTTGTAAGTGTAATCAAAATTAGGTATGATGCATTCGGTTTCAGATTATTAAAATAATATTAATAAAGTAAATGCAAGATATTCATTTCAAAAGCAAAGCATGAGCAAAAGCATCGAAAAACCAAAGCATTCCGAAAATATTATTAAAAAACACTAAAGTTGTTAGCAGATACATTTTAAAAGCAAAACATTCGAATTATTAAAATATTATAAATAACAAAAACAAAGTAATTAGATTATTAAAATGATATTAATAGCATTTATAAAGCAAATCACTTCAAACAATATTAAGTTTCAAAAGCATTTGACAATGATTCTTTCTTTTCTTATTATGGATTATTATACTTCTTTTCTGGTGAGTTTTTCTTTTTTTTGCTCTCTTCTTATTTGTTGAGCTTCTTTTCTTCTTCAGTTATTTCTTTTTCTAACTTGTGCTTCAACTGTGTTTCTTTTCTGTAATGCTTTTACTATACTCTTCGTTCACCTTTCAGTCTTATATTCTTTTGTCCATCTCGTTATTGAGAGATCATTCTATCAATCAAGTGTGACTCTTTGTTTTATTTATTTGTTTTTTTGTGATTTTTCATTTTTTTTAACGAATCATGTTCGACCAAAACTAAATTACGAAACACGCAATATGAATTTATACATCTCATAATTCAAGCTATAAAACAATTCATCTAAATATACATTGTAAAAGAAGATTTTCGAAATGAATTATATTTTACATCATAAATATATAAGAATAAGTGGGAAAAATTTAAAGGAAAAGGGAAAACCTTAAGTAAATGAAGAAAATGGATAAGAAATAAATTGCGCAATTCCTGCTAATGTCATCCCACTTACCGAAAAAGTAAATTTTGCAAATACATTCTCCTCTATAAGTGTCCATGTTTACCTTGAAGCGACGGTTCAAGGTTTTAAAGGAATTAAAACAAATTTAAAAACAAAAGGTTGTTTTTAAATTAATAAAATAATTTATTAAAATTATGATATTTTTATTATAATTATTGTTAGTTTCTTATAGTTTATTGTTGTTTTTACTTATATTTATGTTATTATTTTCTTTATTCAAAGAGTATTCACTTCTATTTTTTAATTTATTTTTTTTGTTTATTCTTATAAATTTATCAATAACTTCTTTTTGTGATTTAATAAAAAATTTATTTCTTCTCTTTCTTTTTTAAGTTTAGAATAATATGATTCATATATTTTAATTGACATATTTGTATATTTTTATATAAAATTAAAATTTATAATCTATATAATACTGAATATAACTTATAAATATGTCATCGTTTACATGGTTTCTACCAAACTACAAACTACAAAATAAGACAATCCTCTGATAACAGTTAAAATGTCACTGCAATCAAAACTGCAAATGAGAGTGAGGCACTTACAAAACAAGTGAAATCTCAACAGTTTTATATCTTTAGTTTGACCAAAGAACAATATAACTCTCTCATGAATCTTCTTCAGCAATCTCAATTAGTTGCAACCCCTAGCACTTAACATCATACACATCACATTCTCAATGCATCCACGGATATCATCTGCAATCTAAGATCCAAAGGACAGACCTTAGTAGTGATCTTAGATTGCAGATGATACATGTGGATACATTGGGAATGTGATCTGCATGATGTTTAGTGCTAGGGGTTACAGCTAACTGGGATTGTTGAAGAAGAGACATGAGAGAGTTATATTGCTCTTTGGTCAAACTAAAGCTAGAATACTGCTGAGATCCTCTTGGTTTGTAAGTGTCTCACTCTCATTTGCAGTTTTGAATGAAGATGTATTATTAACAGAGGATTCTATCCTTTTGTAGTTTGGTGGAAAATCATTTAAACGATGACACATCAATTGTGTGACATCTTCTATCACAATATGTGCATTTATTACTATTGTAATACTTGTCTTCCTTGGTCCATCTCTTGACTTGATAATTCTGAGAATTTCTGTTGTAGAAACCATAATGGCCATGTGAGCCACCACTTGAGGAGACAGAGGAACCATGAGCAACTACAATATTTTTGTTCAGTTGACACATCAAAGCTTTCTTGGTTAGAGAAGTAGTGATACCATATTATGAAAATAAAAAGATGAACAAAAATCAGGAATAAAAGATATGAGAGTGAAAATATTCTCTTCCTTCTTATTCATCTTGCTGAAAAGAAAGTTACTCTATATATGGAGTATATAGAATCACTATAAACAAAATGTTGTTTAGAGACCAATATTTAGCTATCAAATAAAATGGTTATTAATTGTGACCAAAATAGTCACCAAATTAGATTTTAGTTGCTAAATAACTACAAAATAAAAGTAATGATTGAATTTAGTGACCAACTAAGTCAAATAATTAGTATATAACATTAGCTACCAAAGGTTTAGTGACCTATACTATTAGATTCTAATTTTGTGACTACTTTGATCACAATTAGCAACCATTTTATTTGGTAGCTAAATATTGGTCTCTAAATAGCTTTTTTTTTTGTAGTAATCAAGTCATAACATAATAGTTACAAAATCGCAAATACTCCTCACATGGATAATTATTTATCATTTGTTAATATATTCTAACAAAATCACTAATTATTCTCACATAATAATTATTTATCAATTATTAATAAAATATATAAAACGAGACTAAGTTAAAAAAAATAAAATGTGATTGCCAAGAAAATGAACTTTATCATAATATCTTGTCTTGAAGTCTCAAATTTCCTTCCTTTCTCTTTCGATTTGTCCTTTGGTAAGTGTTAAAATTTAATTTATAAATTCTAAATTTTTAATGCTTTTTTTTAAATCTGCACAAATTATTTTGAGATTAATTAAACAATAATAAAAGATAAAATGATTTTGAGATCAATTTATCAATATGATTGTTGAATAAAAATGAGGAAAAGCCAATACAAACCCCCAATTTCTCAATCTACCATTCCAAGCACTCAAATAGAAATAAACGCATAGATACACAGTATAAAAATGATAAAATAAATTTGAAATTAGATAATGATCTAATAACAATCAAGCACTCAAATTAAAAAAAAATAATATATAAGAACTGTGAAGAGTCCAAATAGACAAAGAAAAGAAGTCAAAAAGTTAGATAAAATAAGAAGATAAGTGTAAGAATAAGATAAAATAAAAAGATAACTGAAAGAATTAGATAAAAAAAGAAATAAATAAAAAAATCAGATAAAGGAAAAAGCTAACGGAAAGAATAAGAAAAAAGAAGGTAGAAATAAATCACAAATAGAATAAAGTAACTAAAAGAAATAGAAAAATAGAAAACTTTAACCTTTAGGATTCCTTGATTATTTAAATTTTTATCAAATATAAAAATATTATTTTTTATTTAGATAAATTTTAATCTATTATTCATTAAATAATACTTATAATATAAATATAAACTTAACTATTAGTTAAAATATTTTAAATTTATAATTAAAAAATATTTTTATGTATAGTTTTAAAATTATATTTTTTTTATTTATAATAATATATTATTGTTAATTTTTTTAAACTTAAAACCTTCACTTTATATATTTTTGAATCTTAAGCCAATTCTGTGACCATGTCATATATATAATGCTTACATGATATATATATATATATATATATATATATAATGCTTACATGATAGTTTAAACTATAAAAATATAAATTTTTAATAACTTTCACTTTTTACTCAAAGTTAGTTTGATTGTATTTGATGTGTATCACGAAATGTCCTTGTAACTAACCAACCTAGAACTCGCACTATAAGAAAAAGGTAGTTTAGAGACTAATTTTTAGCTAACAAATGAAATGATTACTAATTGTGACCAAAATAGTCACTAAATTAAATTTTAGTTGCTAAATAACTACAAAATATAAGTAATGATTGAATTTAGTGACTAATTAAGTCAAATAATTGGTATCTAACATTAGCTATCAATGTTTTAGTGACCTATACTATTAGATTATAAATTAGTCTCTAACTTAATTAGATACCAATTTAGAATCTAAAGACATAGGTCACTAAAACTTTGGTAGCTAATGTTAGATACCAATTATTTGACTTAATTAGTCATTAAATTCAATCATTACTTCTATTTTATAGTTATTTAATAACCAAAATTTAATTTAGTTACTATTTTAATCACAATTAACAACCATTTCTTTTGGTAACTAAATATTGGTCTTTAAATAATTTTTTTATTGTAATGTTGTTCTTTCAATAATTTCTTAACCGATATCATAAATTCATTTTCTTCATACTAATCTTCTCTTTAGTTTGTCGAACTCTCTTAAACATATCTTGAAGTAGATTTCTTCGATTAAGTGTCTTTTTAATATTGTTTTTTTACATGATAACTCGAATCTTCTCAATTATTCTCATAATATCTGAAGTATTATTCTTTTCTCAAAATGCATGTCATGAATCATATTTTTCCTCGATTCATAATATATTTCCATATCCCATAATTAATTAAATCCAGTTGATTTATCTCACTCAAACAAATATGTATTATCTTTGCATAAATTGTAAATGCTCTTGTTATGTTCTTAATTAACTTGTAAAATGGAAAAGAATATTCTCAAGGACTTTGGAATAGGATGATTTTCGATTTATTAAATTTCAATTATTTTAAATAAATAATAAATATTTTAATTGTAGAAGAGTAGCTTTAAAAAAATAAAATAAATAAATAAATAAAAAGCTTACTTTGAAAGTACCATAAATTAATAATTAAGTTAACTCTTGTTATTTGAGTTGCATCCCTGTCGCATCCTATATTTCGTGATTTCGAATTTGAACATCACAGACTTTTCATGTATGAGATTCCATTTAGAACTTTACATTGGTGCATCACAAAAAAGCTTGAAAAAAAAAAAATACGTAGCATAAAGAATGCAGAATATAGCATGAATGCATACAATCTTGGCTTTCTTGATAGTATTCTCATTCGATTAAATTTGCTATTGTCCAACTTTGCGTCCAGGTTAACTCGTTTGCTTTATTTCCAGATACTCTAGTCAATGAACAAAAGCAGACCTTTCCGGGCGAATCAGGGCTGGTCCAAACTCATAATACTAGTATTCAAATTTTAGGGTCATTAACATAAAAAAAATTGTTAATTTTTCTGAAAAAGAAGTCATGTGTATTGATAAAAGAAATTCAACCTAGCATTTCGAGTAAAGTTTTACGTCCAAATTTATTATAGATATCGTTGTTACACTATCAAAAAGATAAATATATAAAATTATTTATTTGAATCAAATGTCCATGGTTTATTTAAAAGAAAACATATAATATCAAACATACTAACAAATCGAACTGAAAAAGAAAACAAACTAATTGATTATATAATTCCCAATTTGTTTATACAGCAATAAAGATCGAATTAGATTTACATAAGAATGAAGGTCACTTTATACAATAATGAAGTCTTCATTGATGTATAAACTTTTAATTACAGTTTTCATTATTGCTCACTGAACCTCTAGTTTCTGTGTTTCAATGTTTGTTATTGTATAAAATTGTGGTCTTCATTGTTACATCTTTGTCTTCATATAGGTGTGTACCAATTGTTTTTTTTTTATTATTTTAATGAAATTGCAGACATGCCTCATGTTAGAGGAGAACTACAGAATGTGCATTAGCCTATCGATCGAATGGAAAAAAATACCTATAAAATGAACATGTTCAGAATCCGGACTAGAAAGACAAGTGAAGACTGGTTCATCTTACGAAATTCATGTATTTGAGACTAAATAGAAATAACTTTTAAAGAATTATAGCTTGAGGGAAGTGTTGAGTTATTTTAAAAAATTTCCGATATTCAATTTATTAGTTTTAATTCTGTCATATTATTGAAACTTTAATTCTATATATTTTATTTTTATTTTATATTGTAAATCTCATAATTTTAGAGATAATGTTTTATTAATAACAGTAGGATTCTAAGATTACCTTGTCATTTATGTATATATATTTAACATGAGATGAGAAATAATAAAAGTGAATTATTCTCTATTATTCTTGATATATGGTATTACATGGTATTAGATTATTTTATCCTTAGGTGCCTCTCACCATGTAAATTGTAAATTGTTGCAGCTTTAATCCTTGTATAAACCTTTTCATCCTTTCATCATTCATAGCTTTATAAACCTTTGTTGCCAATGAAATGATGGAAGGAAGTAACAGAAAAAAACACTTGTGAATATGTCAGTTATTTGATGCTCGATTTTGACATTAATTAGAATGACAATAAAAATCTTAGGCTTGTCTCTTTCATTATGGGAAGGGTTAGAAGTCAGGTCCATGACAAATTTGTTATCACAAAAGAGCATATTTATGTCAATTGAAACTTCAAAATGTTTAAATAATCATTACAATCAAACCACTTCATTGCCCACTAAGGCACGATATTTTGATTTTGTCAAAGATTTGGACACAATATCTTGTTTAGTACACTTTCAAAAAATCATAATATCACCAAGGAAAATACAAAAAGTTAGTGGTTGATCTCTTGATATCTAAACAACTACCATGATTTGCATTAACATATGTTGAAAGATAACATTTATTGTTGGGAAAAGAGACCTTGAGATAGAGCGGACTTCAAATATAGTATTTGATGGACTGCAACTAAATGTGTAGTTAATGGATTCTTCATGTACTAAATTAACTTGTGAACTACAAAGGTAATGTCTGGCCTAAAAGTAATCAAGTACATAAGTCTTCCAAATAAGCTTCTATACATAAAGGGGTCTTCAATAAAATCACCATCATTGAGACTATATTTACAATTGTGGTCCATAAGTATTGTAACTAGTTTGTTTCATAAGAAACCAATTTCATCAAGCAAAGATAAATATATTCTCTCTTACTCAAGGAAATTCCCTTGTTAGATATGATAATTTCCAAGCCTAAGAAATATTTAAGAGAACCAATGATCTTTAGTTTAAACAAGGGACTTAATATCATTTTTAAGTTGTTAAGAAGAATCAAGGTCTACTAGGATAATGTCATCTACATATAGGCCAACAAAATAACCAATGAAGAATCAAAATCATGAGTGAACAAATAGTAATCAATTTTAGATCATATAAAACCATGTCGCAGTAATGTTAATGAGAACTTTCAGAACTGTTGTTTAGAGGCTTATGAAAGAGATAAAGGTGTGAGGTGTTAGAGCATACATATCCAAACAAAAGGATCTTGTGTATTCTAGTGATGGAATAATGAACAACAAAATTACTTAAAAGTAAATTATTAGTGATGGAAAAAGGACTTACATTATAATCAATAAATGAGCAAGAATCTCTAGAAGTCATTTTTCTTGAAAGGAAAATGATTTCACAAAAAAAAAAAAATCCTTGAAATAGAACAGTATTTGATCTCTAGGTTATACAATTTGTATACCTTATAGTCTCTAAGATAATCAACAAAAATAGATAAAATGACATGAAGAGTAATTTTGTTTCTAGAGAAACTAAAAGTTGTTACATAAGTCGAACATTTAAAAATCTCTAATGATTGGTAATCAGATTTAGATTCATATCCAACCTGGTGATTTTTGTTGTAGTACCGAGAAAGTAATCCTATGAATTAGAAAGGTAGCAATAGAAACCCAGTCCCCCCATAATTGGGTTGGCAACTTTGATTGAAAAATTATAATAGTCACATTCATAGTCATATTCATGTATAGTGCCTTGTTCTGCTAAAAATTTAGTTAGAGCAAACCTTTTTACATTGTCATATTTAAAACTACTAACCTTGGTCTCAAAAAGAGCTCTAACCAATTAGAAAAATGTTTTATAACACTAATATTGTGTGTAAGAAAGAATATACAAGTGAAATGACTACAAATGTCACAATGTTATATTAAATAATGATTGAGACACATTGTTGAATAAAATGAAGACTAATCTTCTAAATTTAACAAGAAGATAAATTTGAAAATTGAAAACAAAAATATGAGGTGTAATATTAAAAGGAATATAGTTACTTAAAAGTCAAAGGACTTTACAAGAGACATGACCAAATACAGAATGTCAAATAGAAGAGTTATGACAAGAATTAGTAGTCTTAATTGTACCAATATTAATGAAAACAAAAATTATAATTATTATGTGGAAAAACTAAACTATTGGAGGCAACACCTAAAATCCTTCAATAAGATTATCACTATCAATTTTCATAGAGTGAAGCACCTCGTAGATAAAACATTAATTTTTTAAAAAAAGATTATTGACAAATAGCTATGCACTAATAACGTATAGACAAAATTGCAAATTAGAATTGAATTGAGGTACATAAAAAAATATTATAAAGCACCAATGTAGGAGAAGTTGAACAATGCTACTATCGCTAGTACATGAACAAATTGATTGGGGATTGGATAAAAGAAGAGTGACACATATTTGTAAGATTAAAAACATTATGATGATGAATGAGAAATATGAGTACGGACACCTGAAGCAATGACCCATTTACCTTTAAAAAAACATAAATAGGAGAGAAAATTAAATTATTCGAAAAAGGACTTACATCTAGAATAAACATAAATCATACCACTAGAAGCAGTTGACCGTGATACATTATAGTTTTTATCCATGACATCCATGGAAGAAAATAAAAAAGAAAATCATTAGGATGAAGGCAGAAAAATCACTTATTAAAGAGAGAAATACATAAAATAATTCATTGAATTAAATATATATATATATATGTATATATATATATATAGAGAGAGAATGTTGTATATATAACAAACACATTACAAGCTAAACAAGAAAGTAAATAAAATAATAGACTATATAATATCAATAATATTTAGTTATATTGTATTTTAATATAAATCGATCCTAATTAACGCTAATGCAAATAGTCTCACAACTTTTACATAAATGACAAATGTGGAATGACATCATGAGTATGTGAAAAGTTTTAGATTTGGTAATGTCTTGTAACAAAAGTCTTCCTAACAACACTAGTTAAGCATGTCCTATGGTAATAAAATAATAATAGAAATATTTTTTTACTATTGCTTGAGAGAAAGTATATCAATGTCAAAGGAACTCACACTCAAAAAAAAAGATTATTAGAATTTCAATTCTAGATCTAACTCTCACCTAAAATAAGACTGATCAAGATGAACAATATATAATAAAGATTATTAGGTCTTCGAATGAAAAATATTATTAGAGATTTTAATATTAATGAATCATAAATAAATAAATATAAGAGATCAAGACATTATCTTCAATTCAAAATTTTAAGATAATAAATTTATAGATTTTATTTCTTTATATATTATTAAACTTTTTTATTTCTAATAAACATATAACAAGTTGTATTTGTGACATTAAAGTATGGTAGAAAAGATCAAGTTTATCAAAGATTCAAATGTGACTAAGGACCCAAATCCTTTAGGATTCTAAATGCATGGCTTTCGGTGAAAGGTTCAAGGAGGTGGCCAAAGATTTTTGGGAGGGTTATTTGGTTGAAGGAAGAGAACTATATTTCGTAAAGGAGAAGATGAAAATGATGAAAATATGTAAAATTATGGAATATAGAGGTCTTTGGAAATATGGCTAAGTAGAAACAAAAGTTAAGTGATATAATCAACACACTGATCAATTGGATGGACAGGAGTACCTAGATATTGCAAGTAGAAGGCAAAAACAATTGTTGTTTACAGAATTAAAGTCAGTTCCAAACATCATATGATGCTACTATTTTTATACCTATAAAAATGTTAAAAACTTTAGTATCTATTAAATAATTTTTTTAAAGAATTTAGCGTAAACTTCTACCAACACAAATATTTTAGTCATTAAAAAAATATTACAAATTAGATAACGTCAACATAAAATTGGTTATATCAATTCTAATAGTTTTCAATATAAAGCAGACAATACTACTTCACAACTAATTTGTTACAATATTTTAGTGTCAATATATAGATCAAAGTTAATCCAACTAATTTTCATAATGCCTTTTTAATTTTTTTAAAAATTCAAAAATATATTTTTATATTTGTTTTAAAAATTAATTTTTTGAAAAAAATTAGAAAATACGAATTTAAATTTAAATTTAAATTTTTAAAATACTATATTTATGAAATGAATTAAATAATCATAAAATTTTGTTAATTATTAAATACAAAAATTAATTACATTTTTAATATATCAAACTAAATTAATAAAAAAAAAGTATCCAATCAATTGTAATTTAAGATAAAATTTATCTGATTCTTCGAGTTTCACATAACTAATTACCTATTGTTGTTGAATGTGGTCACAATTGTGGGAAAGATGGGAAGAGAATAAATTGAAAGTGCTTGCCAATGGCCATGGTATCTTGTCATATAGCTTTTATAGTTGTTTTCTGACCCATCCCCTTCGACCACTTTCAAATGAACAAATACTCCAATTCTTTCATTATAGAATCAAATGTTGTCCAGCTTATTCTCTTAATAAACTCATTCCTAAGCATCAGTAACAGCATTAAGAGCGTTTGCATTCATGCTTCATATATATTTTATCAAATTCAGATGGCAACAACAAAGTATGACCTATAGTTCATATTATATATATGTGTATGTATATATATCTATATATGTATGTATATATATCATCATAACATCTTCTTACGTAGGATATCACCACATTATTTGCATGCCAGGTGCCAGATTCCAGAAATGAAAAATTGATGACTGATATATGATTCAACTGTAAAGATTAACAAAAGAAAAAGAAAATAGAGACTGTTACACATTATGATTCCCACTTGACCACTTTCTAGGTTAAGTGCATGGTTGATGCTGCTGATGATATGTTTTGGTGACAAGAGAATGCCACTATAAATATAACAACTTGGCAAACGTTTCCAAACCAAGAAGTAGAAGATTTTGATGAAGCAGATGACAAAGACATATATATACTTCAGGTTTTCCCTAGAGTTCCCTTGAACGCTTCACTATGGTGTTCTATAATCATATATAAAAGATATGGTGTTCTATAATCATATATAAAAGATAATCCATACTGAAGTGTTTGGGGGAACTCCGGGTTTTACTTGAAATTCAAAAGAGAAAAGGTTAAGTGAGGAACACAAAATCTGGTTTTCTGAAGTGTAAGGTTTTTTCATTTTGACTACCAAATGAAAAAGGTTAGTGAGTAATGGTATTTAGTTTTCTTTCAATATATTTCGAAGATATATGTGTGGTTCTTTGTTTAATTTCAAACCATTTTGAAATGAATCTGTGATTTGTGATAACTGATTATGAACACACCTTAGCAATGATCGACACACTATTCATAGAGTTGTGATGTGTGTACCATGTTAAATGTTTCGTTATGTTTTTTTTTTTTTTTTTTT
>Ga0209489_106601_pt1 | contig 18448 bp, 5 predicted proteins | sample SiratrowhiteBW_FD_187527 | JGI IMG/M metagenome (GOLD analysis project Ga0209489, IMG submission 187527) | Root nodule microbial communities of legume samples collected from California, USA - Siratro white BW (SPAdes) (version 2) | ecosystem: Host-associated > Plants > Roots > Nodule | place: USA...
TATATATATAAAATATATATATATATATATATATATATATATATATATATATATATATATATATATATAGAGGTTTGCTTGTATTGAAAATTTTAATACGTAACATTCATGTAATTCACTATCATCATATTTGATAAAAAAAACAAATTATATGATAGAGTTTTAAAATAAAAACTTAAATATATATAAATTTAATCATATATACATATTTAAATCACATCTCATTAATTCAAATATTAATATTTATCAAAACTAAACCAAATATTTAAATTTCACTCTCATTCATTACCTCTAACGTTATAATTTAAATATATCAACATCATAAACTAAACCAAATATTTAACTCTAATAGCCATATTTGAATAATTTTACTTAGAGATCTATATTTATTACAACTACATCAATAAGAATTATGTATTTTCCTATGAGATAAGTTTCTATAAAATTAGTTATTTTTTACACTGCATATCGAGTTATAAAAACTTCTCTCAACTCTCACCACCTAATAATATTTCTGATGACTTTAATATATTAGCACAATTAAAATAACTCATTAGTACAAATTTCAAATTCAATATATTCCTTATACATTTTAATACAATATTTATTTTTTCTAAAAATAATTATGTCTACATCATACTTCATATCACATATAATGTATTCATGCATTTCAAATTTAATTCAAATGTTAACAATATAAAATATTTGTCATCTCTTTGTTTTATAGAATAAATAAACCATATATTCATAATCTAATACAATTATATACTGAAAGATAAAAATCTTTTTTGATATAAAACTCATTCATGCACATTCAACATAATTTAAAAGGGTAATCAATTAGAATTTATGAACCCTTGTATTATATTAGTCAAATATAACAATATAGTGAAAGACAAACAAATTTTAGCATTTAGAGATATTTAAAATCATGTTTTTTCAAAGTTCACAAAACATCATCTTGTCTAGTGAACATCTGGTCTGGCCAATGAATTAAACAAATGTTGCAATTTGTTTAGTATTCATTGTGCTTGTCCAACCAAAGACATCAACAAGACCAACAACTTTTAGTCATCTAACAACTAAAGCACCAAGAGTTTTTATTTAAGAGACTCGCCCAATTACCAAAATTTTTGGATTTTTAATTCCACAAGTTTCACCCAACAAGAGCTCAGATTGCCCAATTATCAAAACACTAAGAGTTTTTATTTAAAATGACTTGTCCAACGACCAAAACTCTTAATTTTTTTAATTAAATGAATTCTACCCAATGAATTTGTATAAAATCAGTGTTTTATCCAAAATAACCACAACTTGAACCTGAAGTTCCTATCCAATATTTTTTCATAAAATAAATAAAAGCGTACAACAATTCAAAATCATTCAAAAATTAACAAGTATATTTCAAGCTCATATAAAATCAACGCAGAAAACCTGCAAGAAATTCAAAAGTGTGATTATGCCAACTTCACATATAGATTTTGTAATCTAAGGTCTTAAGAAGTAGATGTTAAGTCTAACTCAACCTCACAAAATTGACTTACAAGGTGAGGTTTACACTCACTTATATACTATAAAATAATATTATCTCTAATTGATGTGAAATCCTCCCCTAACATACCCCTTGCGCTAAGATTACCCTAACTAACTTGTATGTAAAACTAAATATTTATAGGTGGTCTGATAACGAGTGACACGATAGAACAATTAAACATTGCTATGATAGGTTCTAAAAATGACTGATATCATCTTAAGAATTTGACTTTAAGCCTAACTAAAGCTTACAAACTGTCAGGTATCCAAGTGTGAGTCTAAGTCCCATATTGAGTATAAATGAGATTGTTAAGCAACATATAAGAAATAAGACTCACAAACCCATTGTCTTAAGGTTTTGGGTTGAAGGTGGTATCATTCACTTATGTGGGTTTAGGCTCATTTTCTCATTGTTTGAGATCTCCCCGGTATTTCCCCTCTTCCTGACGGAGGATTCAAGTGTGTCCCGTATGAGTGTATACAAGTCAAGTCCCACATTGAGTAGAGATGAGATCGTTGAACAACATATAAGAAAGAAGATCCACAAACCATGTATAAGTGTATACAAGTCAAGTCCCACATTGAGTAGAAATGAGATCGTTGAGCAACATATAAGAAAGAAGATCCACAAACCTAATGTCTTAAGATTTTGGGTTGAAGTTAGTGTCATTTCCTTATGTGGCGTGACTCATTTTCTCATTCTTATTTGTCTTCCCAAGGTTTTCTCTCTCGGATTACTCCCATCACAAACAAACTTGTAATGTAAGATTTGTATTCATTAAAATATATATATATATATATATATATATATATATATATATATATATATTATAATATGATCTTATTTTTAATCGATGTAATATCTCATAAAATATTATTTAAAATTAATTTTTTTATATGTTTAAACTAAAAACTTCATCTCCACAAAATTTACCAAAAAGTTATTATAAAAAAACTGATTGAATAAACTTATTCTATTACTTATATAGATACTTCAATCTTAAAAAAGCTTAATGAATTTCATAATTTTAGATATAAGTCAAAAGAAAGAAAAGTTTTTAAAAAATGACAATTATTTTGAATTGAAGTTTAAATAACTAGTTTTTGTCTATTTTTAAGTTTTTCATTTAAATTTTAAATACTTTTGCTTAATTTTAATGATACCATTTCTATTCTCAAACAATTTTTGAGATAAATATATTTAACAAAATTATAGTAAATCTTACTAATTAAATTAAGATATTAATGTATTATAAAAAGTAAAACAGCAAATGTTTTCTCAAAAATATAAACGTTCTGAAACTTTTACAACTTGTGTCGAATGTAAGACGAACACGGTAATAATCATTTCAAAGTTACAACTTTAGTACGATGGAAGCTATGTCACTAATTAAATCTTAACCTCAATACTCAACTCTAGCCAACATTATGCAAAAGTGTTGTCGTACTTTATTTCTCAAGTGCATTTGGTTTCATTTTTTTAATGAAATTTTAAGAAACATTTTCTTAAAATAATGTAGGACGTGTTTGATTTTTTATTGATACGACTTTTAAGCGTACAATAAATATTTTCTGAGGGACATTTGTTAAGGTTTATTTTAAAGTCTCAACGAATACACTAATTAAAGCTGTTGGATGAAACAATGTACGTCACTGATCCAACCAGATTTCAAGTTTCATTTATTTGTCCCATGCAAGACATGACATGTAATGGATGCTTTGTTACGTGTGAGGCAGACGTTTTTAATACACCCAACAAACCCTTTATTATCATTCATTTTATTAAAAACCTTTAAAATACATACAACTTATTTGCTGAATTTTTTCTTACTTATAATTGATGTTTCATAAAGATAAGTTAATTGATTTAAAAATTTAATGCCTTTTAATTTTATTTTTTTTAACATTCTATTGAAGGGATCTTGAAAGATGATATACTGAAGTCTCATTTCATCTATAAAGTGAGATATGAAAAGTTGAAAAAAGGAACTCTACAATAAGGAAAGTATGTTGGAGAGATTATTAGGTATAATTTCATTGTCTATGTAAATCCAATAATGATTTGGTTGCATTACATACATTTTTTTTTTTGAGAAAGATTTACGTTGATGGTGAAACTTAATAAGTTTAATTTTTTATCAAATGTTTTTATGTGTATTTATTAGTAGTAGGTGGTATATTTTATGTTGATGTTCATTGTTATTTGTTACCAGGGATTTTAAAAATGTGTTCATTTATTTGTCTATGTATGATAAAAAAAAACACAGCTTTTTGTAAGGAGTGTGGATGCAAATCTTCACTACCGCATAATAGTTGATGAGAGGGACAAAATTACAAGAGTCATTGCATTATTAGTAATTTTATATATTAATTTTTATAAATTTATTATTTAACTGGATTTATATATATGTCATTTTGATTATTCGTATCAGAATAATTAAAACTGGACAATTATAAATGTATAATTAAAGTTTTTTTATATATTTTTTGAAAAATGTGTATCATGTCAATTTTAATATATCAATAAAATACATGCATGATTGTTTTTCCATTGTTACGATTTTTTTAGACTACCAAACAGGCTTAAGTCAAATATCGAAATTCATGTTTGATAATCTTTCAAACACATTAGAAAATTGATTTTCTGTACTAAAATCTTACGCAATCTTATACTTCCCTTAACCCTTCACAAAAGTTGGAAATTTCATCTCTCTTGTTCTAAATCAGACACACTTTAGGGAAGAAGTTCTTTATTCTGATGCTGTAAGGCAAAGACTTTCTGCACCCCATCATTTTCAACCTTCACCCCATCATTTTTAAAAATCACTAAAAGTATTCTTGATATTTTATTTAAAATCCATGGATATTTTCCAGAAAACATTTTATGCTGGAATATTAGGAACGTAACATTTATAGTTCCGATAATTTTTTTTCAGAAAACATTAATCAGAATATAAACTTTATGTTCAGAAAAATATTTTCTAAAAAATATATTCTTTAAAACATATTTCAGAATGTAAAATAGATTCTAGAAAATACTTTCTAAAATTTATTTAAATATAAACATAGAGGGTATTTTAGACACTTCATGTCTTGACGGGGGTGCAGGTCAAAAATATGGGTGCAGGAAGTTTTTTTTCGACACATTGTTTACATTCAAAGCCTGACCTATTTTAGAGTGATTCTTCCTGCACTCCATATTAACTTCCTGTACCTCCATAGTTTTTAATATTCCCATTATAGTCATGTGGAAAAGATAAAATTGTCCTTGCTGTTGGAATAATAGGTTAATGGGCAGTGGAAAAAACCAGAACGTGCAGACATCGTGGAGGTGCTGAATGGAGGTGCAAAGTTGCTGGTAGTAGTGGACGAACATTCTATTGGTGCTAGAGTTGTGGTTGAGGTGAGTGACGGTGAACGGATGTTAATTTTAAAATATAGTAGTGTTAATTTTTAAAATATGTTGGGATTATGTAACTCTCAATATATTTAAATTTTCACGTTACATAACTCCTAATATATTTTAAAAATTAAAATATATTATAAGTTGTGTAATCTCAATATATATGAAAATTTAAATACATTAGATAATCTGTAACTAATTTTAATTTATAAAATGTATTATGAGTTATATAACTCACAATACATTCCAATCGTAACATATTTTATAAATTAAAATTAATCTCGCAACAGATCAAAATTGCGATGTATTGCGGGTTACACAACTCGCAAAGAGGACGGCCGAAAAAAAGGTGCATCATTGTCGTTTTTCAGCGTCAATTATCTACATCTACCTCTCCAACGTCAAATTCAACACAATAATGGGCTGAAATTCTCACTTTTGGAGAGCCCAAAATTGAAACTGGCTTAGAATGGACTACAAAAACAAAAATCAGCAACAAATTTGATTAAAATTGACCAACAGAACAAACATTATACACATCTAAATAATCACTTGTTTAAGGTTTAGGATTTAAAGTTTAGGATTTAGATGTGCTTATTATTTCTCTTGTCCATTAATCAAACTTATATTTTAAATTCACAGATGGTGACTGAGAAATCAATGTGAGTCCAGTTCGTGGTAGGACCAGCACTAGCAAGCAAAACAATAGTTATGCTTTCTATTAATCTCATATCTTATATAATTAATAAAATCAAAGTGTCATAATTGTATAGAAAACTAGCAAGAATATTTTTTGTATAAATACTCTACAATAATAGTGGAATTCGTATATAGTCAGAAAAATTATCCTCACCTACCACCGTTGACGAAAAATTATAATTCATTCTATAAAAAACTTCTAAAATGTTTTTTTACATGAATTTTAGTAAAATTGGAGACCATTAAACATAAACACCAAAACGTCCTTCATTTTATCTTCCCATTTAATTAAATAAAAATAAAATAAAATTAATGTTATACTCTTATTTCTAGATTTGTTCACTAAAATAATCTGAAGACAGTTTGCCTATTATTTGTTTTATTAGAGTTTCCCACCTATTTTTAAATAAAATAGAATTAATTTAATTGAAAAAAGGTTATTTTTTAAAATAAAAAATGCATTAAAATATAAAACTACACATACTTTATGTTTTTTCTTTTACATATAAAAAGTGCACATGCTTATAAACCCTTTTATCTCTTTCGGTGTGGTTCTTCAATATCAACACCGCACAGCACAACAAGGGAAGGTTCCAGTGACTATGGCGTCTTCATTATCAGCTCAATTTGTTCATTGTCAGAACTCACTTCCCCGTCTTCAGGTCTCTGCTTTCTCTCTCTTTCTCTTTATCCTTCAATACTAACAACTATTAAGAAGGCATTACTGTTAAGTCCACTGTTTTGACTTCCCCTTTTGGAAGCACCCAAATCGTTTTTATTCGATAAAATGTATGAAAGAGATGATTTTTCACACCTTTGCTCATTAGGGGTTTCGGATTGAAAACGTGTCAACTGTTAATAGTGATAGAAGTTTGCCACCATTTTTTCAGGGTAACTGGAGCCGAGATGTGTCTAAGATTCAAAGGCCACGTGTGGTCTGTTGCGGTACAGGGTCACAGCTAGGTCACGGTAAAACGTTGGCATCTAGGTCACACTATGCCTTGAGGTTTCCTGTGAGGCAACAATCTGAAGCAAGGTCAATTAGACATAGGAGTATGACATGTGTCAACGCCACCGACAATGTAAGTTTCTCATCTGAAATTTGTGGTTTCGGATTGTGTTTCTGAAATAGTTACTAGTATTATTACAAGACAGTGGAGAAGCTAAAGGATAAGACCTTCAGGATCTCTAAGTTTTACTCTTTGTTCAACTGGGCATCATTACAAGAGTGTGAAAAGAACGTGATTTTCAAACTTTACAATTTTTTTTAAATAAGAAACCAAGTGAAAACAAACAAGATGGTGTTTTTGTAATCATCAAAAGTAGAAAATAGAAGGAGAAAAGATTTTCTGAACCAAGCAGACCCTGAATAGTTCTTAAAATTTAGACCACTTGTTGATGGAATAATCATTCAGTATTTGGATTTGTGATTGTTAATGTTTACGACGCCATGTTTGGAATCATATTCAATGGTTTGATGTGTGAAAAAGTCTCGACAATGCTCAATAATAATCTCTTTTGCTGTGATTAACATGATTTTCTTACATGGTTTTGTTACCTTTAGGCTTTAGGGCTTCAAGCCAAGGTGACAACCAAGTGTTTCTTTGACGTAGAAGTTGGGGGTGAGGCTGTGGGCAGGATTGTTTTGGGCCTATTTGGAGACGATGTTCCCAAAACAGCTGAAAATTTCCGTGCTTTGTGCACAGGCAAGCAATCAAGTTTTTCTGCAAAATTTTTCTTGTTGCCGTTGGATTTCTACTCTGAAATGGATTGTGTAACTTTGAATTTTATATATAAAGCTGAATAATTTTTTAACAGGTGAGAAAGGATATGGTTACAAAGGAAGCTCCTTCCATCGTATAATCAAAGATTTCATGATTCAGGGAGGAGACTTTACGGAAGGAAATGTGAGCTCTATTGTATTTATTTGTATGCCTGCATATATGTAGTGATGAGAGCATTTAGTTTCACACTGACATGCCATGCATAAATGAGGCTACTGAAGTTTATTCTGGCTTAGAAAGTGCTTTTATTGGCTGCAGGGAACTGGTGGAATTAGTATCTATGGTCCTAGTTTTAAAGATGAGAGTTTTGCCTGTATGTCTCTCTATCTGGCTGGATAGTAATATTTAATTATAAATTTTTAACAGTGATTGCCTGATTGGTCTTCCAAATTCAGTTTAGGCTACTTGTCCAGATTCAATCTTCTTACGTTTCTAGTTTCAACACTTTCTTGCAGTGAAGCATACTGGTCCTGGAGTTCTAAGCATGGCAAATGCTGGTCCTAATACCAATGGTAGTCAATTTTTCATTTGCACTGTAAAGGTGAGAGACAATTACTGCCCCTCCTGATTTTTATAAGTTTCTAATAGATAAACTTCAAAGAAAGTAAACTCAAAATTCTAATCAAGCCTAACACCAATATCCACTGACTGGTACTAGTCACTGGGGAAGGTATTTATCAAGTCTGTTTCCAGATCTAAGATGTTTTCTTTACAGATTTGGACCATTTTGCTGTGGATGTTATTTATCATATTCAGTACTCAATTATTTAGCTAAAATATATGAATCTTTAAAATTTTGAGTTCTGTAAAATATTGAGTGTCTTTATTTTTTATGCAGACTCCTTGGCTAGACAATCGCCACGTTGTTTTTGGACATGTCATCGATGGAATGGATGTTGTGAGAACACTTGAATCCCAGGAGACGAGTAGGTTAGATGTCCCTCGGAAGCCATGCAGAATTGTTAATTGCGGAGAACTGCCTATAGATGGTTAATCCTTACACGGAATTGCATTACTTTTCTTCTGATTTTCAGTTCATTTCCCAATGTTCCGATTGTCCCTTATTAGTCATGTTAATGGGTTTGGATTGTCATTAGTCGCTAGTACACACATTTTGTATGAAAAGACTCGTGCTTAATCTTGAGAACAATAATATTCTCTTTTCCATTTCTTTATGCTTTTGTTATTTGCGTTTACATGCTCCCAACAACATGATTTACACTTTTAAGCATCAATGTTTGTGGGGAGCCAAAATTGCCATGCATCATGGTTGGGATTGCTAGGTTGTAAAATTTGCTTAAGCAAAATCTATGCAAGGACCATGGTTTCAACTGCTTGAGATTGGATCATTTGCTGTTGGTCTCCCTCAACCTCCCATATCTCGGGTAACGCTTCTTTGATGTTATGAATGCTGTTCAGTGCATGGTCAGCTCCCGGCACCAAGTCTGAGCGTCCCACCTGCATGATGGTAACTTGAGTTAGATATGTACATGAATCATATAACTATATTCATGAATAGTAAATTATAGCTTACAATAACCGTGTTAAGTCCAGCAGCTTTCCCACTTGCAATGTTTCTGACACTGTCATCAAAAAACAACTGCATAGGATAGAAGAGGGAACAAAAAAAGTACAGTAAGTTGATTCCAAGACTAAACGACCAAAATATATAAATAAACACACCCAGGCATAATTCCCACACGAGTTGTGTTTGCTTTTTTTGTTAAAACGTTCATGCATCAATAATTTCATGTCATATAGGTTAAAATGACGCAGAAGCGACTTGTATATGCTTAAGTTATGTATGTCCTTTTCTACATATATGCTAAACAAAACAAATGTAATTGATTGTACCGTTTTCCTTGGGTCTACATTAGCAATCTGAATGGCGGCTTCAAAGGCTTCAACAGACGGTTTGCAGAGGATTTGTGTCTTGGAGTTGAAACAACCACTCTGTACCTGGTTACAGTCTTTTTTGTTCAACGAGATACTCCATGCTAGCACGTGATTATCAGTTGGTACATTTGTGTGATTAGGGGGATTAAGCGTTTCAAAGCATATGATACTGTCAAAACATTCTATCAGGCCCAATCTGTTGAGCACTTGATGTGCATGTGCTTCATCTGCATTAGTGAATACCTGAGATGGCCATTTCCGAGTCTTAGAATTACATGGAATGCTCCCCGCTGAACAAATTAATATAAAATATTTACATACTATTTTACGCTGAGGCATGGAAAGCAGAAGGTTCCTTAACACTGGATCTGGCTTCAGTTTCCCATATGGTAGTCTTCCATGCACGTAGGCATGAAATTCATCATTGTCAAACTCATAACCAGAGGCCTGAAATTGGTATTCTCGTAAGGAAACAACGATGAAGAGGAAACCGTGAAAAAAGGCGATATTTCTCTACCTTTAGTCCTGCCATAGTTGTCCCATATTCCTTGTAGAAGTCCAGGCAAATCTTTGGCACTATGCTTTCTTCCATATGCAAGTGTTTTAACATGTACTCTGTAAACAAGATTGGTTTAACTAAAAGACATTTTGCGTATTATCTTAACACTAGAGCTATTGCAGTTTTCATGGTTAGTGTTTGTACCTTCTATGTTCTTCCGACATGCCAAATTGAGACCTGAGCTCAATGGGTAGAGAGTGTCGTCCATATCTGTGGAAAAAGGTGGAGCAATAAATAAATAAAACTACCCGTTTTCCTGAAATGTTTGCAGAGCTTACAAAAATAGCAAATTCAAGAGCAGTTTCGTAACTCTTGAACCAAAAGTGTACAACTGGGAAACATGTAAGAGTGCACTACTAGAGTAGCATCATTCATACCGAAAAGCAAGCAATCATATTTGAATCCAGCAATCCCGCAAGAAGTATCCATCTTACACAAATTCTAATCTGCATCAACATGAAATATATTTGTTAATTCCAATGTTCACAAAAACCCTGCTCAGAAAACCATAACGTGTGGAAATTCATTGAGTAGTGAGACATAAATACCACTATATTACAAAACAAACAAGTTTCAGAACAAGGTTACTAAAGGTGTTAGTCTATATGTATAGAAGACTTACTTGGTGAACCAATGAAGAAAATGAAGAGACTATAGAGGTATATATGATCCAAACTTCCAAATTCTAGCTCAGTACAACGGTTCCACCTAGTATAAAGAGCTCAATGAGTTATTTAATGTGGTGTGATACTGATACATCAAACATCAATGTGAACCGCATAAAGTCACTAATGGAAAAAATGATATCGAAGGCCACGCACTGGATGATTGAGGACAATGTATTAATTAGAGAACAGAAAAAGAAAGTACAATAATTGGCAAAGAAACAATACTTGTGCTGTGGTGTGGTGTGCTTGAGTGTAGCAGGAACAATGAAGTAGTAGCACAATCACGTGAATCTATTTATAGGAGAGGGTGTGTGCTTGAATTTGTAGAAAGGACCTGCCACCGCAAGTGAGAATGTGCGATGTGACGCATGAATGGTGAAATCTGAGGTGGAGAAGATGGATTTTTTTGCACCACTTGTAATTTTGTTGCTCTCATTCATCAACTCCACAACTTTGAACGTAGGATTTGGTATTATTTAATTATGATAAATATATGGTCCAATGCCTGTGGCCCATGTGTATGCTACCTCTAAACTCCACTTCAACAAAAGCACAATTTGGCACCAATCAATCTTCTCCATATATACATATAAATTTCTCATAATGAATAGGATAATCTTTTGCTACTTTGGATACAGAGATTGGTGGTGAAGATGAGGTTTATTCCTTTTTATGAGGAATATTATAAGCATCAACGTTGTTTTCTGTAACTCTAATAAAGCATATCGTCAAAATGTTTTTTTTACTTTATGCCCTTTGCAACCAAATCAGATACCAAAACTCCTGGGGAATTGTCCAAATAAATGGAATTTTTCATTTTTTTTTTACTTTTGTATCTATTTTCCTTTATAGACAGTTATGATGATCACAAGAACATATACTACATAAAAAACCCTTTTTTCAATGAAAATTCAAACTTTAGTTGACTCCCTTATAAACATTAGTGTCTTATGTTAGACCTAGTTTCTGTCAGTTTAATTTTGAAAGCAAATTAGTAACACAGATATTATTTAAAATTAAAGTTAATGGCAACATAATAAGTTTCCTTTTAGCAATTTATACCAAAGTACATTATTTACTAGAGAATGTAACATATTCCTTGATTCCCACACAGAAGGAATAAGAGGCTTAGGTAAAATCCCATTCGCTGTGTTCTATGTATCGAGCTTAGCCGGTGATTGAGCCACACAATTTATTCCTCCGAGCACTGACAAAAAGGATAATCTTAGGCGAACAAAATTTGTAGCAACTGATATAGACAAATGTAAAACCGTGTTTGCATATTACGTAATTTAATTTAAAAAAAAAACATAGAATTTAATTAATCTTTTTCTACACGTATTCTTCCCCAGAAACAGAAAAAAAAGCCTACAAGAACAAAACAAAAAAACAATTTCTATGTCATTTTTACAATAAAAATTTGTTTATGTCTCTTCGTATTTTTTTTTTTGATAAAATTTATATTTAAACATGTAATAGAACTTCGCATAAAAAAAACACTTACTGAATAAGTACTTAACTAACATTTTTTGCGCAAATAATATGCTGTAGATTGTCGGTTAGATTTATTTCATCTCATGCTTTAGAAAAAGTTAGTCATTCTTTGAATGGTAACATTTTTGTCAATATATATAGATAACCAAAAACGTATTAGTGTATCTGAACAAGACAAAAGTTATAAAGTTGAAGGTGCTTATAAATAAGGGTGTGGAAGAATTAAGACTCCTTTATGGTCTATTTTTTTTTATTTTTTTTTTTCAATACAACATACGTAGCATAAGATCCCATGGACCAAGCCCATATTAACATAGAACAAGCCATATTCAATCTTCGACAATGGCTTCCTCCACTATACATAATTTTATATGTTAAAAAAAAATAAATCTAAAAGAGGGGGTGTTCATAGTAAAAAAATTACATTTCGGAAAAGGTATTCTAAAAGATATAATTTTGTATTCTAGAATTTTTATTCCAGAAATATGTTACAAAACTTTCAATTCATAGACATATTTCAAAATCATAAATCTATAAAATAAAACTGATTACCTTGTTATGAAAACTAAATGCCAAAATTCTCTATTTCTTAAATATAAACACACAACAAGGAAAAATAACAAATTTGTCCTTTGTGAGATTGATTCTAAAATTAGACCTTCATGGAAGAGTGGGTTGGTGGTGCTAGTTGAAGGTGACTGGTGGAGGTAAGGGATAGCTCTGGCGAGGTGTAGTAGACATGGTGGTATTGTTTAGAAGCAAGGGTAGATTGTTTCAAGTATGAAGGGTTGTTTTTTAGTAATGTTGTCTAAAAAATTATGAAAATGTAGTTTTCCAAAAATTGAAGTCTGGAAAGAGACTTCTAGAATAGGCATTCCTATGGGACACCCAATAATTTTGGAACAAAGTTTTCATTGTCATTAAGAATAGTTTGTGGTGTTTGCCATTGTATTAGGATTATTTTTTATAATAGTGCGATATTCATTTCATGAAGAATTTTTGGAAGTTAAGGACATGCATTATAGAATTTGAAGTTTTTAAGATTTTCGACTCACAAGGTTATGATGCTATATGTTCGAGAAAGTCAATTTCAAAATAATAATAAAAAATGAATTTTGGATTGAGGAACGTAGAATAGTGAAAATAAACTTCGAAGATATAATTCAAGAAGTGTAATTTTCATTCTAGAGATCATATTCCAGAATAGAAAATTACAATTCAAAACATATATTTTTGGAATTCTAATTAACTATATTTTTGGAATTATAATGAACATTTCTAGATTTCAAGTTTGAAATTATTATTTTTAATTTTAAAATAGACTTTCTCAAATGTATTCAAATGTAATTTTTTTGTGTATTTTTGCAGAAATATTTTGGATCAAGGATATAGAGATAATAAACGTAGAACTCATGAATATAATAACGTGTTTATAATAGATAAGTCACATAAAGTGTTTTTTTTTTAATAAATATTGTATTTTTTGAAGCTTTTAATCTTTCATATCGCTTTAATATTGATAAAAATATAAAATAAAGTGTAAAATATTAGTATATCCATAAAATATTTAGGAATATGCAATTTTTTTGCATGTATCTAATCTAATATATCTCAAAATCATTGAGATTCATTCAAAGAGAAAATATTCCTTATCTTTATCGTATAACTAAAATAATAATATGTTTATAATAGATGAGTCACATAAAGTGTTTTTCTTTTTAAATAAATATTGTATTTTTTGAAGTTTTTAATCTTTCATGTCGCTTTAATATTGATAAAAATATAAAATAAAGTGTAAAATACTAGTATATTCAGGACATATTTAGGAATATGCAATTTTTTGCATGTATCAAATCTAATATATCTCAAAATCACTGAGATTCATTCAAAGAGAAAATATTCCTTATCTTTATCGTATAACTAACATAATTTTATCTAACTACAATTAAACAATTACAAATGTTAACATTTTTCCAATAACATGTACACCAAGAGCCATCATTTTTATAATCATCATACACCTATTTCAAGTCTATAGTTGAAAAATACTCATAAATATATATATATATATATATATATATATATATATATATATATATATATATATATATATAAATATAAATTGTAAAATATAAATACATAACGTAACCCCAAAAAAGCTCCTCCTATTCCTCAATTGAAATTTTGGTATTCTTTTTTATCACCCTTTTAGAAAAGAAAAACAAGATTAGAATTTACAACTCTTCAACAGCATTTTTTTCATATAATAATGATACTATTTACTATTGAACCTCATTGTAAGGAATAGAAATCATCAATCAAATACTAGAGGTTAACCATGCAAAATAGACGACATAAAAATCACAGTTACAAGTACAACTAATGAGTGCAAAAGTAAGAAATATAAAATAAGGAGGAAAGAAAAAACCTTCATTTTAATTATAAACCTTGAGGGCACTTATGTCATTTCATTAACATGATGGGGTACATTTTTAAAAGTGGAGAGCATGAAGCAAAAGCCTAACTACACCTCTAGGTAAATGCTACCACCAAACTTCTTATCTTGGCTAATTATGCAAAATTATCAATTTTGATCACAATCTCCCTCCAGAATCCTTCATCAAACTCCAAATACCAAATCATCACACTGATAGAATTAACAGCAAGATAGTTTCAAGAACCCTTTCTGGTTAAACAAAGAGATTTTCACTTGCAAAAAAATTAAAAATAAATAATACAAAAATACCTGTCTTGTGTTTGATTTAAAAATAGCTATAGGACCACATAAAATGTTTACATTTAGAAATATTAGTGCTTTAATTTAAAGTTGGTTTTTGTCAACAAATGAAAGTCTATAGTTGTAAATTAGACAATATCCCCGAAGAAAGCATACAGGAAAACGACAATGATTTGTCTTGAAATATAAAATTGACAAGTCTTAAGTATGTACATTTATATTAATTTTAAACTTGATAATTTTAGTTTTTTTATAAAATAAGTTAACATGTTATTTATTTAAAGCTATTAACTTAGCATTTGGTAAACATTATGTAATCCTCCACATGAGGGATAAGTACAAAAAGAAAAAAAAGAAAAGGGAAAACAAAAGTTCAACCTGTAAGATAAGAACAAAAAGTATATTCTTTCACCTCTCTCCTTCCATTTTCCATAAATCTCTTTTCCTTCTTTCTTGATTTTCATCTTTCGTATTCTATCTGTTTCAGAATTTGATAAGTCACGCAATAGTTTAGAATTTTAGGATCATTTCAAACCAATCAGAATCTCAAACAGAGTAAGTTCATATTTGCTCTAAAGATCTTTTGTTCTCTATTTTTCGTTAAGTTTTTGTCATTAATAAGTTCTTCTTAACTTGATTAAGGTTATACTAAAATTTGGTGTTATTTAAAAAACTTGTTCTAGATCCCTAAAGTTAGACTGATATTATTGTCTGATCAGAGTGATAAGGGATCCTTGTCTGAGATAAGGGAAGCTAGTAACTTATTTTAGTTATTTACTTTCAAATAGAACCCTATAATAAAAGACTCAGATATATGATTATCAGTGTTCAAGTCTTTCTTGCAGGTCTGACAGGTCCTTGAGAACTGATTGAGTTTGGTTATTTATTCTGATTTGGTATGTTTGATTGAACTGTTTTAAGTAACGATGTTAGATAGAAACATGTCAGAACATTTTGATTGTTATTTTATGGAATTGATGTGTTATGTATGATGACTGATTTATAAACTTGTATGTAATTATTATGGTTGAAATGAAACCAGTGTACTAGGGGTTGAAAGGAAACCAAGGTACTATGGTTACATACATCTACATGGTTTAGTATGATTGAATTGGTGCAGTATATGAGATGATTGAGTTATAGGCTCGTATGTAATCATCTTAGTTGAAATGAAACCAGTGTACTGATGATTGAAAGGAAACCAAAGTACCATGGTTACACATGCATCTATAAGTTTCAAAATGGTTGAATATGATTGTTGTTATGACTGAAAGATGAATTCACTTACAATTATTTTGATTGAAATAAAATCAGAGTACTAGGAATTGAAAGGAAATCAAGGTACGGTGATTTCAGATGGATCATTATGAGGTCAATGAATTTGGAATAAAGTATGAAAGTTTGTGATTGAATGTTAAACTTAGTTGTATTCGACTTGAGAATTGATATTTGAATTTGTAAATCTAATCACTTCAATTCTTCTCACTCTTATAAGCTAAAAATATTATTTCGCTAACTTACCCTTGCTTGTCTTATTGTGTTGTGAACTGCGATGATTATACTTTATACATGAACAGGTGCAGATGCAGGTTTTGGAGCACTTTAAAGATGATATGACCTTAAGTTGATTTGCTTTTTGTCTTGTATATACTTGTAAATATGTTTTGATGTAATTAAAGACTTTATGACCTTGAAATGGTCGTCCTTTTTATCTATGTAGTACTTTAAACCTTAAATGTATGTTAATACTTTGTTTATTTATAAAATTTTGATTGTAAATGCTATAGAATTTTTGGACTGTTATACATTAAATAATATCATTTAACATATTGATGAAATATAATACGACCAAATAATATTTATGAAATAATATATATATATATATATATATATATATATATATATATATATATATATAATATTGTAATTGTTAGGCTTGTATGTAATCATTAAATATTTGTATTTATTAAATATGCAATATATAAGTAATATTGTATACACTTTACTAATATATATTTTACACAAATGCTATTTATTTTATTATATTTTTTTAATACGATACATGATTAATATTTTTTGGTGGAGAAGTTTATATTATACACGTTTTATTAAGATAGTATTTATCTAAACATTAAAACATACTAACTTTAATATCTATAAATGTAAAATTTAATTAATATTGCACTATTCGATGTACATATTTAATACACACAATGACGTTATTTGTTATATTTTTTTAAATGTAAGATACAGTTAAGGTATGCATTTAATATAGACAATAATATTATTTATTATATTTATCAAATTTAATACAATTAATATTACACACAAACATATGTATTTAACGTATTAAATAGCATGAAAAAGGTCAAGTGACAATAATGTAACGTTCATAAACATTATAAATTGATACCATTAATTAATTTGATGGTTAAATTATAACTATATATTATTTAGTGCATATCAAATTTTATAAAAAAACATTAATGAAATGATATCTAAATTATATATTAAAGTATATATTACATCATTTTTAATTTTAAGATATATAAATGAATAAAAAAATAATTTGAATTGACAATTTTTTTATAAATATGATAAATATAAAATGAACTTTTAATTCAATGATATTTTTTTTTACAATGATTTTCCTATTAAAAGTTATCTGATAGTAGAGCAAGATAAATTATTTTTTTTAAATTTATTTCCAAAAAAATATTAATGTATGTATTTATGAATATTTGGTGTCGGTTTATGCCCCTAAAAATGTATTATATAAATATTTAACTTTTTTAGATAAAATTACCCTTAAATGAAACTAGTTATATCAATCTAATTACATGAATTATTTTACTTTTGAATTCTACTAGTTATATTTTTCTAGAGTGTAAATAATGTATTAAGTGGCTGCTCACCTAAGAATCTCTGATGGTCTATAGCATAGGAAAGAATAAAAAAAAAAGCAGTCATCATAAAAAAATGTTTGATAATGATAGGACCAAGTTCAAGTTTTGGATTATAATAATTAAATATTTACAAGAATTGTTCTTTTCATTTATGATAATCTTACTTGCTTTGAATAATTTTTTTGAGATAAATACATTTAATTTATATAAAAAACTTCTTGAATAATATTATTTTTTAAATAAATTAAAAATAAAAAATACTTAATCGCGTGTTTATTATTTTAAATTGGCTATGGGTTATGTTTACCAATATTTTAAAAAGCTTCGATATTTTGATTAATGACAAATATTCTCCACAATATATCTAAAAGGCAATTAAGTTGAGGTAGTGTAGTTAACAATAAAACATGTTTTGTAAGTATATGATCAGATTTTTTTATTCTCTTAAGTTTGTATAGTTGAAAAAAATATTTTAAAAGTATAACAAAAAATACCACTTCAGTATTAAGAGATATAGTTCACCACTTCAGAATTTCTAAAAAATACCAAAAAAGTATAACACATAGAAAATTAGTTTGATTGAGATCAATAAGTCATTAAGTGGTAATCAGATTTACATGTGATTAAATATTTTTCAGAAAAAATACGGGATTAATAAAAATATTAATTTGATCGGGATAGATATAGTCCATACTACACCGAAAAAGTTAGATAAAAAAAAGAAGACAGATACTGTTGACAGTTTTTTTTTTTTTTTTTTTTACTAAAA
>Ga0209489_106603_pt1 | contig 18444 bp, 11 predicted proteins | sample SiratrowhiteBW_FD_187527 | JGI IMG/M metagenome (GOLD analysis project Ga0209489, IMG submission 187527) | Root nodule microbial communities of legume samples collected from California, USA - Siratro white BW (SPAdes) (version 2) | ecosystem: Host-associated > Plants > Roots > Nodule | place...
ATATATTAATGTGTTGTGATTGTGCATTCTAAACGACATTGTTCATCATCTTATTCCTCTTCAGAGAGGTGCATCAATAGTGGAAGATATTGGATTCTTGTCTTATTTGTGTGTGATATGTGGCATTTGATTTTTGAACGTGTGTGCGCTTTCCATTCGGTTACTGCCTTATGCATGTCTATCAAAGAACCTTCAAACTTATTTGGTTACTGCTTCATGTATGGCTACCACCGAAACATCACACCACAACACAGTCACTGCTCTCTGCATGACAATCCATGAATCGCTAAACCCAACCCTGGTATGGTCATTGTTTTATGCATGACGAACCAGAGGCCTTTTCATCAATTTATCAAGGTTAAAGCTGCTTCATGCATGGACGAACATGAATCATCGCACCTCGCTTCCATTGTTGTCATTACTCGAGGCACGACAACTATACTATATGGTTAACGAAGACACAACCAAACTTGCATACATCCTAACAGCTTAATGGATTGTAACAGATTAGCAAATCATAACAAATTAATAGATTATAACAGATTAACCGAATATAACAGATCGGCCCAATCACTTTAAGCCCATTAAAACATCTATAAATATGAGTTCAATCACCACAAATAAGGGATTTCTAAACTCTGACCTAAACTACCTGCACACTCTAACTCTAAACTGACCTGCAGGACTCCCCTCCCGTGACGGTGGACTTTGAAGCAATCGGGCATTAACAACAAACGGAAGGAGCTAACCGAGGAGCCACCGTAGAAGACTTTGTTGTTATTAGAGCTAACCGGTCTCTTGCAAGAACACTTGGAGACCATCGTGGGGCCAAGATTAGCCTGACGAGACAACAATAACTACCAGGAATCATTGAGAAGCACTTACTATTGCTGCTCATCAAATCAAACCAATGAGATTTCAATTTTGCCCTGTGCTTTATTTTCTTTTCATTTGCACTGTATCTATATTGTTTCCTATTCTTTTCAGTTTTGTTTTTTGTTTTCTTCTCCTAAATATGGATGCAGGATCTTTAAGTTCTTTCGGAACCCTCAAGACACTATCACGCTATCCCTTGCAAGAGCAATACTAACCTGATTCTCCTCCAACATTCTGATCCTCATGAAACGAATTTGAGACTGCAAGCGAGACAATGTTTGCATGGATCAGAGGGTTTGTATTATGTCGTGCTGCTGCTGGGGATGATTCCAAGGTTTTTTGGCAATTTGCTGAGAAGAAAATTGATAAATTCTTCAGATAATGATGATGAGTGTTTCGACCACCTCCACCGCACTGAATCCTCGCACACTCTCCCAACCTATGTCGTCCCCGCTACCACTGCCGTTGATAAGCCCACCACGCCATGAGGCGGCATGTGTTACTTGCTCTTCTACGGATTCCGTAAGTGCCGCTGGGAAAATGGGTGTCTGAAATCTGGGAGCCACACAAGAAATCACGCATATGGCTCAACCCCTTCAACCATTTCCAACAACAAACAATTGAACCTGACATCCAGGTGTGGGAGACATTACCATCACTCCTCCCCTCAAGCTACCTCTTACCATGTCATCCCATCATCCACAACAACCTTAACCTCCACAACAGCCCCACCTCCGAACCAAGCCCATCATCTCCGCTCCAGGATTCCACCATTGTGTGTGTGAGTTTAGCCTTTAGTTCAAAATCATATGTTGCATGATAAATAATTCAAAGTAAGCTCCAAAATTAATTTTGCTGAATCAAATTAATAAAAGGTTTTAAATAAGGCTAATTCAGATTTTGAAAAACTATTTTAGAAAGGAATTCAGTAAACTTTTTCATAATCTGAACTTGATGAATTTTCTTCTAAGTCGCAGAGAAATTCAATTGATTGAACGATTGATACAATCGATTGAAGTTTTGACAAGATTAATAATCAGATTTCCTATATAAAGGGCAAGCACGTGGTTTTAAAACATATAAGTCATTTTGAACGATTACTTGTGAAATTTCCGAGAGAAAAAGTGTTAATACCTTTGTCATTCAATTTTCATCAAGAACATAAAGATTACTGATCTTGGAGCATTGCTTTGAGTTTGAATTCGTGAAACTGTGATTTTAATCCAGAGCTAAGTGTTCTACTCTGTTCTTCATACGACTTGTAATCTGTTGAGTAGATTCACTTTTGTAATTGTCTCATTGTTTGATCTTTCTTGTATTGTGAGTGTGATGTTACGAATTACATAGGGGTTGTAATTGTAACGGGTCCAGTGCAGTAGGTTCTGCATTGGTTAGACAACTGTTGTAGGGTTTAGTGAGTTGTTTGTTTGCTATAAATTGATCTTGTTGATCTTTTTAGTGGAAACTCTTTGTTAGTTGGCAAACGACTGGACATAGCCCTTGAGAAGGGTGAACCAGTATAAATCTTGGTGTTCTTGATATCTCTTTATCTCTTCTTGAACACTTATCATTTCTTCTATCGCTTGCTCAATTAATTGTTCTTGGCGCGTGATTGATTGTTTGTTCTGTTGATATTTCTGTGTGTTTCTGAAACTGTTATTTTTCCTTAATAATCAACTGAATCTATTTTTGATAATACTACAGTGATTATTGTTTTGGATACTCACTGTTTAATTAGTTTATTTTTTGGAAACAAGTGTTCTTGAAACAAGTATTGTTTCTTGTGCTGAATTTAATTTGAACTGTTCTGCTGAGAGTGTTATTATTAGTTTGCTGCTGATACGGTTCATCTGATTATTTCTGGGTTGTTCTGAAACACATTTCTATTCAATAAATTGCTTCCGTTTCTGTATCTGATATTGTATTGATTGATTGGTTCTAGACTGATCTGATTTACTTTTTGGTTTCAATCATTTGTTGTTACTGTTTGTTTGTGTGAACTGTGTTCAACTAATTGCATCTATAATTCCAGTTAATTGATTATTGTTATTTCAAGTTCATTTAAATATTTCTACTGATTGATTCTGATCTAAAATTGTTTGATCTTTTACTATGAACTTCTTAATATCATTGTTCAGGAGTTTTAATAAAGAACTTTTATCCAATCTTTAATATCTTGCATTCAATTATTTTATAAGAGACATTTTAGTGAAAATTTTTGAAAGTTCAATTCAGCCCCGCTCTTGAACTCAGCTTAAACCTATTTTTTATAGGCTTAATGTTTCACTCAAGCTGCATGGCAATGCTATATTATAAGGGAGTTTGAAGAATCTCTAATAAAAAGGCTTATGAATAAAGCACAGTTCCTCGACAAAAAAAATACAAAACCAAGATATTAGAGGCAAACCGGAGGTAGCCCAGAAATTGGCGACGGAGGCAGCCTCTCGCCGGAATATGGGAGCGGACGCCATAACTCCACCATATTAGAATAGAGTTTAGGCTCATGATTCTCCTCTCTCAAGGAAGAAAAACGAACCAAGTGAGGAGACATTACTTCAGATTTGGGAGGATTTTCCTGTGGTTGCATCCTATTGCAGAACTCGACAGCTTTTCCAGTATCCACGTTACTCATGCAGGAGGAAGAATATTCTCAAGAATCCTAATATGACAGCCTACAATTAAAAGCACAAATCGAAGCTTAGTTACTAAGCAAGTATGAAGTTGCTATCACTAGTAGAAAAAATACATTTCGCGACAGGATATCACCGCGGTTAAGAGGGAACCACATTAAAAAAAATATGGTGGCATTTTGAAATTAAGTGCAACGGTACCACAGTGGTTGTCTACAACAACCGTAGTTGTATTCCCCACGAGCCACACAAATATTTAAAAATTGAAAATTGCAGGAGATACCACCGCGGTTGGTACCAGAACTGTGATGGTAAGACACACAAATAATTTAAAAAAGAAATGTTGCAGGGGATACCACCACGGTTCCAGAACCGCGGTGGTAAGACATAAAAATAATTTTTCAAACCCTAAATTTCTCTATCACCATGCTTTCACCATAGTTTCCTCCGCCCACTCTTTCAAAGCCTCCTCCACCTTTTCCTCTTCCACCATTACGCATTTTCCGCCCTTTCCTCACTCCTTCCTTCACGATCTTCACTTCGATCGCCCTCGCTTTTCGCCGCTACACCAATCTCTCCCCAATTCTTTCATTTTCGCAGCTCGCCGGATCAATCTGTGAGGTTTGTTTGCTTTTTATTTTCTGTGGAGTTTCGAATATCTATGTTTTTCTTTTTATTTTAATTTGTGAAGTTTTTTTTTGTGTGAATCGGTTTGAGATGGATGAAGCAATCGGTGGAGTTTGTTGAAATTTTGTCATTCTTTAGGAGCTACTCAAGTGGGCTATGATTTGAATGGGGAGCTACTCACGCCGCCAACAAAGCTAAGCCATGCGAGGGTGTTCCACGGCGCACATTAGCTACACCCACAAACTTTCCCTTAGATGTGCAAGTCTCAAAGATACCCTCCCTGAAAGCCCTAACATATACCATGTCTCCAAGATCCCCGCCGCCACCGCCAACTTCTGTGCCCCACGCCTCTCTTCCTCCTCTTGGTGTTGCCAAATCCGCCACCGCCACAAATTCTGCCAACAAATCGACCTCCCGGAGCTTAGTTGCCGCCTTGCCATCATCTGCCGGAGCCACCACAGTACCCTTGTTAAACTTCTCGGTGCCTCTGTCTCCAACATCATCATCTTCCTCGTCTACCAATTTGTCCCTGGCGCTAGCCTCGCCGACTGCCTTCGTAACTGCCGGAATCCCAGCTTCATCGATCTCGTCACGTGGACCTCGAGGATGCAGATCTCAAGTTGAGAAGTGGAGCTAGAGGTTGAAATGGCTTGGAGATCTTCATCCTGGTCCACTACCTGTTGAGAAAGGAGAGAATTGGGCACAACCTGCTTAGAATCGAATTGGGCACTAACACTGCGGTTGTTTGTTAACAACCGCGGTGGTATGCAGTGGGATGTCCCATACCACTGTGGTTTTTATCATAACCACGTTGGTATCTCAATTTTTTGCTATATTTTGGTTCACTCTAGGCATTTCTTACCGTGGTTGCTTAAGAACCGCGTTGGTATGCTATACTTTCCATCGCGGTTATACAACCGCGCTGGTATCTTCAGTACTTTTTATCGCGGTTGGATCTATCACGGTTCCAGAATCACGTTTGTAAGCGTTGAATAACCGCGATTAAATGTGTTTTTTCTAATAGTGTATGAGGAGATAAGGAGCATTGGCTTATAAATTCAATCATCAGTAAAACTGGAAGAACTCATCTAGATCTTTAAATCCAATGTTCAATCATCCAACAAATCTTGCCTGGGGTAGCACAAGAGACAATCACTCAAATAAATTTCCTAATCTTTTATTTTTGGAGATATGCCTTATCTTGTTTCAATAGTTGATTGTTAGAAGCTTGTTATTTTTTATTTTCAAAATAACACATTTAGTCTTTGCAGTATTTTCTTAAATTGGTTTTCACAGGGGACTTATATGCATCACTCTTCATTACCTATTTGAAACTATGGAGCTCATGCCTCATGATCAACATGGCCAAGATCACTTCAAGCCAAGCTCTCTACAAGGGCCGATAACCACTTCAGTTTGCACTTCGAAACCCAATCTAAAACTATTGGTACAAGGGCTGACAAGCATTTCGGTCTTCACTCGCAAAACGCATCTAAAGCTTCACACCACGAGGTTCACCTTTTGGAGCAGCTTTCAACTGAGAAAGCCACACACACCTCACAGAATCGATTGTGACGTGTATAATCATTCAGCTTTTAACCGAGAAAGCCACACACACCTCACGGAACCAACCGTGAGGTGTATAATCATTCAACTTTCAATCGAGAATGCCACACACACCTCAAGGAACCAAACGTGAGGTGTATAATCATTCAACTTTCAACCAAGATAGCCACAAACACCTCACGAAACTAACGTGAGGTATATAAACTTCTCAGCATCTCAGCTTCTCAGCCTCTCAGCTTCAAACCGTGAGGTGAATAAACATCTCATCTTCACAACCACGAAACTTATTGTGAGGTGTATAATCACAACTTTTAACCATTGAAGCTTAACACCAATGAAACCAACTGTGAGGTGTATAATCACAGCTTTTAACGGTTAAGGTAAAATGAGCTATTCGAGAACGAGACATGCGCAAACCGAGAAAAGGCGCAGGAACATCCACCTTTAACACTTGTTTTTGGATGACCAACATGACAAATGTAATCATTATCTACTCGATACTAAATCCTCTTTAGCCATTACTCGTCCTCGAGGTCTTGGGGGGCCTATGTACTATACGGTTGACCAAGACACAACCAAACTTGCATATATCGTAACAACTTAACGGATTGTAACAGGTTAGCAAATCATAACAGATTAACAGATCGTAACAGATTAACAAAATATAACTGATCGGGCCCAAACACTCCAAGCCATTACAACATCTATAAATATGAGTTCAATCACTACAAATAAGGGACTTCTAAACTCTGACCTAAACTACCTGCACACTCGAACCCTAAACTGACTTGAGTGTCGTAGTGTCTGCAGGACCCCTCTCGAGACGATGGACTTTGAAGCAATCGGAGCAGTAATAGCGAACGGAAAGAGCTGACCGAGGAGCAACTGTAGAAGACTTTGTTGTTGTTAGAGCTAATCGGTCTCTTGCAAGAACAACAACGAATGAATCAACCCATCGGAAATGCCAAACTGCACCTCAACTAATGTTTCACATATACACAAAATCAAATTGTCAAAAAGCTCACCCTCGTTCAATCTCCATAATCGGAAGCTCACTACCTCCTAAACACCAAGAATGCCGAACCTGTTAACACAGACGATGAATGTTCCCTTTTCCTTAACCGTGGACAAAGCCATGCATGCTGGTATGGTTACGGGTTCTAGACCCTTTGCCTCACGAAAAAAAAATATAGAATCTTTGAAACCAAATATTGCAACCCGTATACAATGTGAAATGTGTAGTATGAAACTGTGTGCATTGTTGACGAGGTTTACAGTGTCACTGCTTTGTGCATGGAGGTAAACGTACCATCACTACAAACCAGAAAACCAATGCTTCCGAAAACCCATTCCCGGAAACATTTACCGCAAGCATCAAGAACACCAACTATGGAACTAAACAACATCTCTTTTGCCATGAGTAAAGCTACCACGCTGGTACACTCACTAGCTTTTATGTAGAAGGAACCGAACCATGAAATAGTATTCACGTCACACACCAAGACCTCAAACTTAAGCTACCCCTTTGAAGCCTCTAGGCACATATATACACAAACCTAGCTTTTGTAAGCCTCATGTGGAAAAGTTTCCTTTGCCCATAAATAGTGCCTCTGCAAAGCCACATAACTCAAACTGCGACCTAAATGCACATGAAGCCTAAGGTTAAGACACAGAACCAATTCTAAACCTTCAAAACTTATCACTGTATTGCCTTGACCAAAGTCACGGACACCGGAAACCACCACAGCATTCTCCAAACAACCTCGCCCACGCATAGCTAGGTGTCTCTACCGTCACCGGTGACTTCACCCCCGAGTATGTCAAATGGCGAGGGTTCCTGCACTTCGGCTCGCCGTTCTTCCTCTCTGCCTCTGTCGCCGTCACTTCATCAATGCCGCAACCTATTGCGCGCTACACACGCTGCCTGTGACACTGCCTAGTCCCCGCGCCACCACTGTGCACTGTGCAGCCTCCGTGCACCATGCATCTGCTCTATTCACGCGACAACATTTTCTAGTTTCTTTTGCACCTTTACATGGCCACAGCCAAGTTAGGTCGTGAATGAATGAGGCAATGGGTTCTGAACCCAAACGGAAAAGTGAAGGGTTTGTGTGTTGGGGTTTTGGCCCAGCAGAATCTTGTTTGCACCTCCCTTTCATTTATATACACAAATATCACATTTTTTCTTTTTGAGAAAATAGTTTTTTTTTGTCCAACATCATTGTTTAGTTTCTAGTTTTTTCTTTACTGGTCTTTTATTTTGCTAATCGAAATCTTACCTTTAAAGTATATGAAAATTTTAAATGTTTTTTTGGTACTTTGTTTTAAAATAAGATTCTACTAGTTTTTAAAATACTTCTAAACAAATAATATAAAATATAAAATTTTCAAAAATTAAAAATATATCAAATATCATCAAATAAATTTTTAAAATATAACTACGTGATGCCTGATTTTTCATCCTGAATGGAAATACATAAGACTAAGGTCAATTTTTGTCGGACCCAAAAAGTAAAAAAAAAATATTTTTATTTGTTTATTCCTTGTTTACTTATTCTTATTTTTGTTTGTATTTTTGTTATTGTATTTATGTTTGTTTTTATTTGCTGCAATGGCATAGTTATTGTCATTATTTTTGGAAAAAATAACATTTTGTAAAATCACACTTATTTTTGCTTATTTGATTAAAGGTAAAGTCTTAGGACGGATGTTGTGGGGGTGTTAATACCTTCTCCACACGTAACTGAATCTGGAATCTTAAATTTGGTTTGCAAAAATTTCATTTTTGATTTTTCTATGGTTTTCCAATATTAAACTATGATGGTGATTCCCTTCTCAATTTAAAAAAAAAATAAAATTATTTTTCATTGTCCCGTCGTGATCTTGGTTGCGACAGGAGCTTGAACAATTTGTTGAACAAATGAATGGAAGTATGGCAGTGGATGCAATGAATTATGTGAAGAGAATGAATTAGATGGAACAAGAATTGATAGAGGTCAGGCCAACTATCAAGTAGATTTTAGGTTAGACTCAAGAGGGGCTAACAAAGATTAACCCAATGTAATGAAGTTGGAAAATTTTTTGTAGCATTTCATTACTCAACATAAGCTGAAAATTACATAGCTATAGATTTCATACCCTAACCCTAGCTTTTGGAGCACTTTTCATACCCTAACCCTAACTTGTTGTGGAAGACATCCAAACCCTAGCTTGTTCCGTAATTTTGGATACTTTCCAATGTGGTGTTGCCATATGTGTGCCTCTTCCTTGATCCGCAAGCTTCCATGCTCTCTAGTACCATGTTGACACATGACATTATGTGACTAGGTGTGCTAAACCTAACCCTAACCCTAAGCAAGCCTAAGTCAACCTTCTAAACCTAGTTTGACTTTTATTCTAGCCTATAATTTATACAATTGTATGAAATAATGTTCTGTACATTTTTACAATCAAAAGCTAGACCTATTTGTCAGCATTTTGTGCAAAATAAGGTTCAGACCGAGTTCAAGAGGGGGGCGGGGGTGAATTGAACTTTCAAAATATTTTTGCAAATACAAAAAGTTCTTGAAGTAGAGAATAAAAAATCTTGATTCAATCAATCAACTTGTGTAATTCTGGACTGTCCAGTAAACAATCAATTATGCACAGCGGAAATTGTTAGAGGTAAATCCAGAAAATAGTTTTCAGTACAAAGATGTGTTAATCCAGAATCAAGATGATTAACCACATTCCAGTAGATTAGAAATAACCCAGAAGCACAGTTGATTCAGATATATTTAAAAAAATTTAGAACACAAAGATATACCCATAAATTCTTAGTGAATACAAAGATTCAGTGATCAATTTATTAGGCGAATGCAAGCAAATAATAAAATGATTAAGAAAAGAGAAGAGGAAATCAAGAACACAAAGATTTATCCTAGTTCACCCTTCCTCAAGGGCTACATCCAGTCCTTTGCAAACTAGAAAAGATTTCCACTAAAAAGATCACAAGATCAGTTTACAACCCATGCTCCCAGCAAGTTATCACTACTCCCCACAGTACACACTGCTCCCCGCAGCACTCACACCTCACTAAATCCCTCAGCTAGTGTGAAACCAGTGCAGAAACCCACTGCACCAAAACCACTTGTAACTCGCAAGCAAACACTGCTCCTCGCAGCACTCACACTCCACTGAACCCCTCAGCAGATGTGAGACCAGTGCAGAAACTCACTGCACTATCTCAATTACAAACCCAGTAATTGGAAACAGCAAATAGATTACAAAAGCAGTAAGGTCAACAATTGATCACATAGTACTTGTTGAACATTAGACAGTCCAAAGTCCCTTTAGAGGATCAAATCATTTGTTAAAGTTTTGATGATAACAAAACTCAAGTATACATTTATATTTGATGACTTATATACATTGCACAATTAACATTATTATTATTAAAGCAGGAGACACATGGTCTACAAAGAGATAAGTTTTCTTACTATTTACTTTTATGTGTTATTGATTTGATTTTAATTGATTTTATATCATATTGTGCTCTAACGTTCAAATTTGTTCATAATAAAAATTATTCAAACTATTATGAAGTATTTAAATGTGATTAATTGATTTTTTATATCATATTGTGCTCTAACGTTCAAATCTGTTCATAATGGAAATTATTCAAATTATTATGGACTATTTAGATGTGATTAATTGATTTTATATCATAATGTGTATTAACGTTCAAATATGTTCATAATAGAAATTATTCAAATTATTGATGAGTATCCCAGATATAATTTCTCTATGTTATATTAAATTATTTCCGATATAGACTTAATCAAGTTTAATGCAGTATGAAAATTAGAGAAGTATTTCTAGTTTGAGCTCCATACATCAGAAAGTCAAGATTGATCTGTTTAAGCATCCCAACGGCTAGTCTTTAGAAAGCTACATATAGAGGAGCAAGTTCAAGTTGAAGAATATATAACAAGAAGAGAAATACATCATATAATACATTGAAAAAAATATACTGAGTGTTTATTGTCAATCTGCTATAGAGAGCATATAGAGTTTTGGATTGTGTGAAACCATTGTGTAATTCTTCACCATTGTGAACTAAACCTTTGTGAGCTTTCGTTGTTCTCTCCTTTGAGAGTGTTTCTTTAATTCTTTAGTGGTCTTGATCTCAGAGGGAGATTGGGACTGGTATAACCTGGAGAGGTTTGTGTACTCGTGATAACCTGGAGAGGTTTGTGTATTCGTTGTAACCTGGAGAGGTTTGTGTACTCGTTGTAACGATTTGCTAAATACTGGAACCTCTTAAATAGTTTGTTTAAGGGAGAACTGGACATAGCCCAAGAGATTAGGGTGAACCAGTATAAAACTACTTTATCTGTGCTTATATATTTTTGCCTTGGTTGGTGGTTTCTATTTATAGCGAATTGAGTGTAGGCTCCATTCAACCCCCCCTTCTGGAGCCATCTATTCCTACAATACTTCTACACAGAACAAATTACAATGACTAGAGATCAGGTGTAGAAGACTTAGCTTTGGTCTAGAAACAAAGTTGCAAGAACCTCACTCAAGGATGCTTAAAGATTCCCGTTCTTTGAGGTTTCTTGTTTTGAAAAGCTTTGTCAAAGATGATCGCACAAACTGGGCGCTATTTCTCACTTAGAATATCTCAAGGAATGCTTTTCAAAAATCTTAGTTATCTGAAAATGATAGTGCCAATTTATTTAAATAGCCAAGTCAGTTTTAAAACAGCTTAGCTGTCACTGGTTCAATTAATTGAACAAACCATTCAATCGATTGAATTGACCGTTAGTTGATTCAGTCAAAGATTCCAATAGTAACAGAAATAACTGTCACATTCAATCAATTGTTTTAAAACTTCAATTGATTGAAAATATTTTTCAGCAAAAATCAGTTTGGGCTATTTTTCTTAAAACCAGTTTTAATAAAAATATTTGAAAATCTCTTAACACCCCAGGAATGATGAACCATGCCACTAACGATTAAGAACTAAGCCAACATCAACACACAAACCCAACTAAGGACCAAGACCGAATCACCCAACCATCTTCATGTTGGCACAAAGTCATTCACTTGAACAATTCTGGTCCAAGTTGGTTCCAACAGATTCATCATGAAGCAGCCTTCATCAACTCACATGCTAGGCATTGATCTAACATAATCCAGATCCAATCCATCAGAACTTCAACAAGTTATGGTCTTTATTGACTTCATCAAATCACATGCTTAGCATTGGTGCTAACATTTTGGGTTGAGTATGTGTCTTTGAATTCCAATCTTCATGTATGTGCTTAGCCATTGCTATTGTTTAGGACATTGACTTGACCTTCATCCATCATCCTCTCCCTTTTAAAGAGGATTTACCCTCAAATTTGTCCCATCTGCCTCATCATCTGTGCTATCTGTAAAGGAATTAAATCAATAATATTGAAGGTAGCATGTGCTTTATATTCTTAGGCAAATGTAATTGATATGCATTATTATTAATCTTTTTGAGGACTTGAAATGGTCCATCACTACGAGGGTTGAGTTTTGACTTTCTTTGTTTTGGAAATATATCTTTTCTTAAATGTAGCCAAACCCAATCTCCCTCTTTGAAAATTAATTCTCTCTTCCCCTTATTGTTTGTTTAACATATCTCTTACTTTGTTGTTGTATTTATGTTTTAACCTTCTCATGCAATTTTCGCACAAATTCTGCCTTTGATGCCCCTTATTTATGAATGAAATCTTGTGGATTTGGCAATGGCAATAAGTCTAATGTGTAATAGGGTTAAAACCATACACAACCTCAGAGGGTGATATTTAGTAGTTTTGTGAACTACCCTATTATAAACAAATTCAGTATGGGAAAGGTACTCATCCCAAGACTTGCTGTTACATTTCATAACTTCTGTTTGTCCATTCGTTTGAGGATGACAAGAAATAGAGAAATTAAGTTTTTTTCCCAGTCAACTCCAGAGTGTTCTCCGTAAATGATTGATAAATTTGGGATCTTTATCTAAAACTATGGTTTTAGGTAACCCATGAAGTTTAACTACATCTCTTAAGAAGAGTTTTTCTATGTTACTTGCATCATCTATTTAGTGGCAGAGAATAAAATGAGCCATTTTACTAAGACAATCTACTACCACAAAATAGAATCAAAGCCACTTTGGGTTCTGGGTAAACCCAAGGTAAAGTCCATACTAATGTCTTCCCAAGGAGTACAAGTAACTGCCAAAGGTGTGTACAATCCATGAGGCATAACCTTAGACTTAGCTTGTAAACAAGAAATGCATTTTAAACAGTACCTCTAGACATCTTGTCTCATGTTGGGCTAAAAGAATTTGTCTTTTAATATGCTCAAATTTTTCTCTAACTCAAAATGTTCCATAAGGTCCCCCTTCATGTGTTTCTTTGACAAAGAGCTTTCTATGTGAACCTTGGGGAGTGCAAAATTTTCCCTCTTTAAATAAGTATCCCAGGGCTATATAGTAAGCTCCCTGTCATTTTGTTTGACAACTAGCAAAAATAGATGAAAATCAAGATCTTGGCTATCTAGCTCATGAGTATGATCAAATCCAAGAATTTGGGAACCTAATTTAAAAAATAACATATGTCTTCGAGACAGCGCATTAGCTACGATATTTGTTTTTTCCTTTCTTGTACTTAATCACATACTAAAACTATTCTAGATATTCTATCCATTTTGCATGTCGTTTATTTAGCTTGTGTTCACCTTTCAAATATTTGAGTGAATCATGATCATTATGAATGATGAACTCTTGAGACATAAGATAGTGTTCCCATGTTTGAAGGGCTCTCGCCAAAACATATACTTCCTTGTCATATGTGGGGTAATTAAGAGTGACACTATGAATTTTTTCACTAAAATAAGCAATGGAATGACCACTCTGTAAAAACAAAACACCTATGCCTACTTACGATGTATCACATTCTAGCTTAAAAGGTTTAGAAAAGTTAGGTAAAGCTAGAATAAGTGCATTTATTCTTTGAAAAACCTTTTCTTTTTTTCCTCCCAGTGGCATGTAACGTCTTTCTTCACCAACTAATTGAGAGGTGAAGCTAGACTAGAGAAATTAGGCACAAATTGTCTATAAAAACTTGTTAGTCCATGAAAACTCCTAACATTTCCTACATTCCTTGCAGTGGGTCAATCCTAAATGACTTTTATTTTGGAGGGGTCAACATAAACCCTTTTATTATTGACAATGAAACCTAAAAGATGACACTATATACACAAAATGTACATTTGTTTCCATTGACAAACAATTTATTATTTCTAAGAACTAACAAAGCTTCCCTTAAATGTTGTATATGAGACACTAGACTATGACTATACACTAGAATATCATCAAAATATACAACTACAAATGTTCTTATATAATTTCGTAGAACATGATTCATAAGCCTCATGAATGTATTAAGTGCGTTGGTAAGGCCAAAAGACATCACCTACCACTCGTATAGTAAAAATTTGATATTGAAAACATTCTTCCACTCATTACCCTTTTCAATACGAATTTGGATAATCATTCTTCAAATCAATTTTGGAAAACACGAATGAACCATGTTACTCATCAAGCATACCATATAGTTTAGGGATTGGGTGCCTGTATTTGATAGTAATATTGTTGATGATATCATCCATCAGATTAAAACTGTAGATTTACTTATTATTTAACCTTTTATTATTGCACATAAGTGAGCTTTGTTATATCCTTTAAGTAGTCTTGTAGTATTTGTTATCATCAAAACTTATAGACTCTCGTATCATGAGATTTCGAATGGGTATTAGATCATCTAGTTGGTTATAGACTATCTAATGTCTTAACAATCTCTCCTTTTTTTATTATCACAAAACTATAAGTGAACAAATCACGAATATAATTATTAACATGTATCAAAGTATATGCAAGCGGAATATCAAACTTCATAACTAGTAATTCAAATACTTTTATTTATTTCAATGATAGAATAAACATAAAAACATAAGAATTAACAATCAAGATTTCGAACCAAACACCTAAAACTATTATTGAAAGCAAAAAACTCAACCAAAATTAAAAATTCTTAAAACTCAAAACAAAAGCTCAAAATTCTTCTTTCTCCCCATTTTTGACATCATAAAAAAGGAGTTAGTGAAAGAAATCATCGTTTTTGCAGGGATTTAGGTAGCTGGTTTGATACAATTTAGAACAACAACTCGTTTAGAGATTTGTTAAGTTGTTAGAAAAAATTAAGGGTAATCACCTACAAAAACGAGCTTCTATTTGTTGCATGTGGAGAAGGTCATTTTCTCTGTTCTTGTGATAAAACTCTTCCAAGTCATTCATCATTTGATTGTTTAGGTGTCATTCCGTAAATAAAGCTCGACTAATCATTTCCTATGTTTTGTTAAGCACCTTGTCTTTAGTATTTATAGGATATTTTCCTAACGATCCACCAGTAACCTTTAACAACGCATCCAGTCTCTTTCTTTATATGCTTGTAAAACCTTCAATTTGGCTTTCTTTCGCAGAAAATGATAACTCAAGGATTAGGCACTTAACTCCCATTCAGAAAATGTGGAAAGTTTTTCTAAGTTAGTAGGGAAAGAAGAAGAGGTAGAGGAAGGAATTGGAATTGGGGAATCCATATACTTTGGGTTTCAAAAATGTGTTTCTCTAAAGAAGTATATGATAGTGAAAGCTTTACAAATACCTTAGAATTAAGGTTAATCGGGATTAAATATGTGAGATTTTCTAAAAAAAATAGTAACAAGGAAAGAGGGAAAGTTGTAACTCAGATTTATTCGAAAAAGAAAGTTTTCAATCAATGAAAGTCACAGATTTGATCTAATATTTAACCAAATATTCACAAACAAAAATATGTTATGAAATCAACTAATCAATCAAATATTTAGAGAATTTAAATCAAGACTCATGAGTGTAAAAACAAAACTTTACCTACAAAAATCAACAAATTTGATCATTTAGTGCATAACAAAACTACAAATATAAGGATTTAGTCTTCAATACGTCTCATTCCCAAAAGATCTTTCTATTTCAAAAAAAAAAATGATCCTTTGTAGGAGGAATAAACTATAGATTAATTATTCCTTTTCAAACATAATCACATATGAAATCATATTTAATTTCAATATGTTTTGCTTGAGAGTTAAAAATATAATTTTTAGATAAACTAATTGCAAACTATTATCACATATAACAGGACTGTTTGTCTCATGAACGTTGTAATGCTCAAGTTCATTCTTAATCCATAACAATTGTGAGCAACAATGAGCAGTTGAAACATATTCAGTTTCTGCGAACAATGCAATCGTTCCTTTTTGCTATTAGTCTATGAGATTAAGTTACCTCTAATGAAATAACAACATTCACTTGTGCTTTTCCTTTCCACTTTGTCTCCAACATAATTTGCGCCACAATAACCCTACAAGCTAAAATTTTCTCTTGCTTCGTAGAAAAGACCAAGATTAGTAGTACCTTTGAGATATCCAAACATTCTTTTTACTACAATAAGGTGTACTTCTCTCTTGGATGACTAGAAACAAGCACATAAATAAACATTAAACATAATATCTAGCTTAGACGTTGTTAAATATAGTAATGATCCAATCATTTGCCTATATTCAATAATATCTACTAGTTTAGATTCTTTCTCTAGGCCAAGATAAGTTGTGGGATCCATTGGGGTGCACATGATTCTAGCTTCATCTACTATATATTTCTTTAGGAGTTCCTTGACATAATTAGTTTGATGTACAAGGATTAGACCATATGCCTGTTTTATTTAGAGACAGATAGAGTAGATTTACAAGACATTATTGGCTTATTTTATGACGAAAACCAACTCTCTCCATACTTAAAATCTACTTAATTATAGATTTTATTTGATTTTTATTAATAATTGATTATGGGAGTAAGAAAAAGGATTTGATTGCTGATTCCTTATATTTTGATTAAAATTGAGCAAAAAAGCATTAGATTAGAAGGAGGAGGATTGAAACATTGAGGGAGTGAGAGAAAGAAGCAAAGTTTGAGCAAAAGAAGTCAAGCCCTACTTAGCAAACTTGAATTCGCTTAATAAAACCCGAGAGCAAGTTCAAAGAAATGTGCCTGACACACATCACATCCATTTTTAAGAAAAATAATAGGAATTAGCAATCAAATCTATTTTCTGACTCTCATAATCAATAATTATTAACAAAAACTACCTAAAATTGATTATTACACAAATTCTAAACTTAGATAGACTTGGTTTTGTTATAAAAAGTAGTCCAAAAATATCACATAAATCAATTCTATCATCTAACTTGTTCTTTGTGTTCTCCTTATAGTCAATCTATAAGGTGTCTAGTATCTCTTGGTTGTTTTCAGCTTGAAAATTTTCTTATATCTATCTTTTGATAGAGCTTAAGTTAGAATGTACTACATCTGGTTGAATTTAACTTGTGTTCAATCTTTGTTGGAGCCTTGACCTCTATATCACCTCTTGCTCTGATAGACCACAACTGATACTGAGTACGTTTGATGTATGTTTCCATCCTATCTTTTCAGTATGGGTAGTCTTCTCATAAGAATATTAGAGGCCTTGTAATAGATGTTCCCTCAGCTATTATCAATTGTGTCGTGCTTACTATGTTGAATCTTTTCCTCTAGAAGTTTTCAAGCGTTCAACCCTTTAGAGGCCAAACTCTGATATCGACTATGGAAAACAAGAGCAACACAAGACCTCAAACTCTACACAGTCCAGTTACCTCTTGATAAGTGCCAAATTTCGGTATTCTTAGACATGAGAATACCGGAATTTGTGAGAGTTTAAGTATTCTTAAGGAAATATTTAACCCCAAATATAGAGTTTTTGGAATCGCATACAAAAACTAATTCATGAGTAGAAAGAATCCAATTAACTGCAGTTGTTATGACTTTTAGGAAGAAAAATATGAAGACAAAGAAAGATTGGAAGATTGGCGAAGAAAAGAGCTGAAAAGACAAAGCAACACTCGCCCATATTCGCCCATAGCTCGCCCTAGGCGAATAAAAGCCAGAATGATAGGAAGGTGCAGAGGTCCTCGCCCTCAGTTCACTCCAGGCAAGGAGGTTTTCGCCCGGGCGAGGATATTTCACCCCAAGCGAAATTACTCCAGTGAGCTTCATGAATTTTTGCCCGGGCGAGGATATTTCGCCCCGGGCGAGGATATTTCGCCCCGGGCGAAATTACTCCAGTAAGCTCCATGAATTTTCGCTCCAGGCGAGGAACTGTGGCTCAGGCGAAAAGCCACTCGAGTTGAGCCAATAATGCGTATATAGGGTGAAAGAGGGAGAGAAAAGGGGATTTGGAACTTGGAGAAGCAAGAAGAAAAGCATAGAAGTGACGGAACCCGAGCGGGAGCTTACGGTTTCTCAAGCAATCTTCCGTTGTTGAGTTGTAATGGCTGCCATGGGTAGCTAAGTCTTCATATCTTGGGATTGAATGTAATCTTTTCGAAACTCATTTGTACCTTGGATCTTGATTTATAATATTCAGTTTCTATTCAGATTTGGTATTTCCCTCTTGTTCTTCATGCTTGATTGTGTATTTTATGGAATCTTGTCTTTAATTCTTGAAAACTACTGGAAAGTGATTTTGAGTTTATGACCTAGAGGAAATACGCGATAAATTGGGATTCTAGGAATAGGGTTCCGACTTATTGTATGCAAAACATCGTCTTTTAATGCTGG
>Ga0209489_106608_pt1 | contig 18428 bp, 4 predicted proteins | sample SiratrowhiteBW_FD_187527 | JGI IMG/M metagenome (GOLD analysis project Ga0209489, IMG submission 187527) | Root nodule microbial communities of legume samples collected from California, USA - Siratro white BW (SPAdes) (version 2) | ecosystem: Host-associated > Plants > Roots > Nodule | place: USA...
CAACAAGCTGAAAGAGAGAGAGAGAGAGTTGTGAGTGTTGTTGATTTTGAGTGTTTTGTAAACACTGAGTGTATTTCCTTTTTCAGTAAAATATCTGCAGCAGTCCGGAGACGTAGGCATTATTGGCTGAACTCCGTTATCAATTTGTGTGTGTGCAAATTCTAGTAATTTTACTTCCATAAATCAGAGTGGGTGAGAAATTTAGCGTAATTTTTCCCAACAATCGACCTTTTCCTTTGACGCGTGAAGCTGCAGAGAGGTGGTTACATCATATGGGGCAAGCATTGGAGAGTACCTCAGCTATAGATGATGATTCAAAGATCAAACTCGTGAACTTTTTCAGGTTTATTTTCTTTCCCACTACCTCTTCACATAAAAAATAATTGATGACCATATCAACGTTACCTTTTCAAGGCACACTGCATATTTCCTTGTGGCTGGAGTTGAACTAAAGGATCAAAACCATCACACACCATGTAAGGATGGTTCCCTGAAGCAACACCCGTGTAAAAACTTTTAGTATTTTCCTTATGCCATATGGAGAAGAATAAGGTATCATATCAGATGTCAATGTCACTGTTCAGATCATATTAAGGTTGAATTATATATATATATATATATATATATATATATGTATATATTTATATATGTATATATTTATATATGTATGTATATACACATATGTGTGTATGTGTGTGGAATTCATATTTCCTTGTGGATGGAGTTGAGCTAAAGGATCAAAACCATCACCCTCCATGTAAGGATGCCACCCTGAAGCAACACCCCTGTAAAAACTTATAGTAAGAAAAACATATAGAGAAGAATAAGGTATCTTGTCAGATGTCAATTTCACTGTTCAGATTATATTAAGGTTGAATTATATATATACACACTTCATATTTTCTTGTGGATGAAGTTGAGGTAAAGGATCAAAACCATCACACAGCCCATAAGGATGGTGTCCAAAAGCAACACGAATGTAAAAATTTTTACATTGAGTTTGCTTTCGTGTGTCTTGGTGAAGAATGTCAGTGATCGAATCTCCTCGCTACCTATAAAAAACTAAGTCAGTGTAGGTTAAAAAAACAATAGAGAATAGAGTAAAGACCATTATTTTACTTAAGGTCAAGGGACACTAGCGTAATTTACCCAATGTTTTAATGCATCCCACGCATAAAAAAGAAAAAAAAGAGTGTATTTTTGACATGCAGCTATGTATTCCAAAATGATCCTAGAAGCCATATGTGGTTCCAAATGATATGGGCCTCTTCAACAACTTACCATGGGTCAATTCTTCCCGCACCTCCATATATTTCTTCTGCACCCTTATAAACATAAAATTTTTCATTTTGCTCATTGAAGATTGTATAATTTGAAAGTTAAAAGTGTCTTCCAAAATTATTTTGAGCACAATCTGAAATATGTAATATGAAAATAAAAATGACTTTTGAATTTGTAACTTAGAAGTCATGTGACATTCTTTGTCAAAAAATGGGCGAGTGATGATTGGGGAAATGTTTATAGTCCCTTTATCGTAAGTCACGATAATAAGAAAATGATGATATTATTGGCGAGAAGCGTGATGTTGTTAGTGAGTTTTTTCTTGATGACAAATCATGTTGAAGACGAATGTAAGATAATAAAAGTAATTTTAGATTGTAGAAAATGACTTCCTAATCATGAACAAGTTATTTTTAACTTTTGATTCGTGAAATCTAAAAGTTAAAAATAACTTCTAAATCATACAATTTAATTTTTTTTTTCAGATTCGATAACCTAGAAAATACATTTCACTTTCAGATTGAACAATAGAAAAAAAAAAAGTAAAATCAAAATTTTCATATTTATAGAACTGAAAAAAAAAATGTATCCACTGCACGAAGAATTTGCCATTACTTTGGTCTATCCATCTACACCGAGATAGTGGGGGCCCAACCCTGTATGATTATTTTTGCTCATGGTTAGTGTGTAAACTAAGGGGTAATAACTCCCTATAAACCAAGTAAAAAACGATAATGCACGAAACACATTATTAACAAGAGTGAAAATACAGATGCATTATGATAATAATAAAAAAATAATAAAAAACACATCACAATGAAAATATATAAAAATATTAATTATAAAAATAATGTACTTTAAAATATTGTTAACGAAAATAGGAATAGAATAACAAAAAAGATAAAAAAAATATGTAAAGAAAATAGAAGTTAAAAAATTAACCCCATAAATAATTGCTATAAATGAAAGAAAATAATGAAATACACGCAAACATAAATAATTCATTTTATGTATAAGAGAATATTTGTAATTTACAAACAAATTTATATACCAAATCATCATAACAGAATAATGGAAAATGTTATCATAAACTTTCAGGATTAATTTTAGGCATTACAAAAAGATAAGCTTTAATAGAAAATAAAATATTTATTTACCCACTGTTATACTTTTAATACGATAAGTATTTTTCTATTATACATTTACATTTATTAAAGTAACCTTAACCCGGATTGGTGAAAACACAGATGGGAAGAAAAAATAGAATTAATAATTCTTTACTTGTTTTAAAATAAAAGGGGAAATTTTAGGTAAAGAAAATTAATACTATACAATATTTAATTTGAGTTAAATTTAAATTTTAACTTGCTTAAAATATGTATAATACAACTTTGTTCTCTTTCAAGATAATTTTTCTTTATTTTATTTATTTATCAATGCATCTTTTAGATTTTTATTTATATCAATTCCACCTTTTTCTTCATCATCCTATTTGAACAAATTATAAAAGGTGGATCTTAAGATACACAGTTGTCCAATTGTTAGTTGAACTTTTCAAATCACATGTTGACTGCAATAAGAATAATATTGAATTTGTGATGTGGAAATGAACATGCACCAACCATATCTCAATGGAATTGAAAAGGTTTGAGAAAAAAGGGCAAGTTTTTATGCTTTTTTCATTACTTCCCTTGTCAAGAAGTTATTAAAGCGTTGTGCTGTTAAGATGCTGAATTCATGTTAAAGCACTTATATTTTGTTTCACCTGAATCGTACTTTCAACTTTCGGTGTTCATATATCGCAAATCAACTCCTAAATTATGTTGTTTTTTTTTTTTTTTTTTTTAAAAAATTTTAAAAAATTTTTTTTTTTTTTTTTTATGTTTTTAACACCGTTCTTGTGCATGCAATTTCCTTATATGTTATTTTTACTGCCAAGAGGAAGAATTGACTTAGATGTATTTGGTGCTAGACGAGAGAGAAGGTTGTAGCAAAGAGAGAATTATATTCGGTCACTTCAACATAATTAACTAACACATCGTTATTGCTTATATTTTTTCTAATCATGTTATGTTCCTTTTTGCCATTTCTCTTTATCAGGATGTACATTTTAACAGAGTTGTCGTACTGCACCATTTGCTCTTGATAAATGTAACATTAAGAATAATTTTATTTATTTTTTACTTTAGTTTAACAGCACTTTTTGGGTTCCTTTGTACATTTTTAACCTAATTTATCGTCTTCGTTTTTGTAAATATGTTATACAACCGAACACAGATAATGATCTTCATTTAGAAATTAAGGTATAGTTGGGGTGATGACTAGATTCATTGTCCTCCATATGTTTTTTTTATTGTTACTCCTTTATTTAATTTATTTTAATTTTTATTCAAAATAATAAAATAGAAAAATAATTCCTGAATTATAAATTATCAAAAAAGTAAAATATAATCTTAAAAAGATAATAAAATTCTTAAAAATTGTCGATTAATTTATTCTACTTCTTATTAATTGGTATTATCTAATATTGTTAAAAAATATAAAGATGTCAATTGCTTGAGTAACTAGACACTCGTGTTAGATCGAGGGACGAGAGCTTCCTAATTCTAGTGTTGCTAAAAATGCCAAATCTTATTCATTAACGATACATGGATAAATTTTTATATAATCACTTATAGAGAAGAAAATAAATGAAAATGAATAAACTTCTCCCTGAGCTAAAATTAGCTTATGTACAAGTTTAAGTTAAGGATTTAAATAAATTATGAGAAAACTTTTATGAAGTAATCAAGCATAAATTTTAGTTTGCGGGATTTTTTTTTCCTCTTCTATAAATGTTTAGTTGAAAAAGTTTGTCCAAACAAGTTTATAATTAAAATTTATTGAACGTTTTTTAAATGGATAAATTATAATATAATACAAAACAAATGGACGGACTAAGAAGAAAGAAATAGAAAAAGTAAAATGTGATTTTTATTTCATCACCTTTTAGCAATATTTAATAATGCCAGCTAATAAGAAATGATTAAATTGACTGTTCATCTATAATTTCAGAGAGACCACATCAATATTAATTAAAAATTTTGGAAATCATTTTTCTATTCTATCAGTGTAAAAAATAACAAATTTAATTCATCATTACAATTTTAGGGATTAGATGGTGCACACTTATATACTGTTATCAAATAATGGATTAACTTCAGGATAGGGTGTCTGCAACACGGCGAAACCCAAAATGGATGGAAAGAAAATATCAGGCCCATTAAAGTGCGTGACGAGGGAAAAAGCGAACGCAATTACTTATTGCAACCCCATTTTTGAACTGCACCCCATCACTTGCAGCCGCCACTGTTTCTATAACTGCATCATCACCGTCACAGAAGAAAAAGAAAGAAGGAAACTGCAAAATATTTCATTTCATTTTTTTTTTTCGAACACAAATGTATTTTGGAAAAGTCTTTTTAAAACATGTGGAAAAAACACATTTACAAAAAAAATATTTCAAAAAGTATTACATATATTCTAAAAACCTATTATAACAAACTTGTTCTAAAATATATTTCATAAATCCTAAAAAATATGTCCCAGAAGAAAAAATAAAAGTTAATCTAGAAGTCACTTTAAAGAAGAACAACATTGTCATATTTTGAAAAATTATGCGGGTGCAGACTCAAATTGAGGAGGTGCAGGAAGCAATTTATGAAAGCGAATACTTTTGGGCCTAATACCTCTGAACCCAAAGCCGAAGGGTAAATTGGGAAGGTCTGAAAAATATCTGAGAGGGATAAACCGGTAAGAGACGAGTGTTGGAGAAATCACAAAACAGAGAAGAGAAGAAGGGAAGAGAAGAAAGAAGGATGTGGTCGTCGTCGAGCATGTTTGGGTGTGGAGTGGTGATGGCGCCACCACAAGCACTGGGAATTGGAAAGAGAAGTGACGGAGGATTGACGATAGTGTGTTCGTCTCGGCCGAAGAAGAAAGCGACGGCGCATCACATGAAGACTCGGCCGCGGAAGACGCAGCCATGGGATATAAACCGCAAGCCAACTGTGTACGATCCTATGCCTCCTCTTCCTCCGGATTGGACTCTCGTTATTCCCGCCGACGCTTCTTCTGCTCCCGTTGCTCCTCCGCCTCCCTCCGCCTAGCCACTCACTCGGTACTACGTCATCGTTTTCATGTTTCTTTGTTTCTCTGTTTTCTTCAAGTCTGATACTCGCTACTCTTTAACTATTTCATCTTATATTTCGTGTTTACATCTCAAATGAAACCTTCGTCGCTGAATTTGCTTTGGATGAATTAACTCTCTTAGCTACTCTGAGCACGCGTTTTAGAGAATTCGATCAATTTGCGAACTAATGTTTAGGTTTTCTGAATGCCATTAGTATACATCAATTTTTAGACTAAAACTAGACACTCTTCATACATACTTAGAAACACTTTGCAACTTGCTTTACGTTTATATTTCTGAATTTTTTAGTCAAATGTTCTTTCTGCACTAGTTTTCTTGTTACAATTTTTTTCTCCCTTATTTGTAATGGAAAATAGTTACTGCAGAAACAGAACATAACAAAGCATTTCACTACCACACACTTGTGTTAACCAGAACACTCTCCCTTAATTCAAGTTCTCGAAAGGAAACAATTCGTATTTCATTTCTCAGTTTTACAAATTCAGACACTGTACGTCAGCTGCTTTTATGTTGACTTAATATGTCCTATTCTTTGCAAATGGAGACTTACGAATTAGTTTATCATTTGAATCAAATAGTTCCAAAAGATCATCCAGGAACATACCAAATATCTTTAATACGTGCTGCTTTCTCATTTTTTCGCATAATCACAGTATTTTTAAAATTCCTTTTGCAAATAGAGTGCTAGTGTGTATGTAATTCTGATCTTAGTTCTTTTGCTAGCATCAAATTCACTTAACCACTCTCTATGATCAATCATATGGTTTTAACAACCCGTATTAAGATACCAAGCTTCTGAATAGGGAGATCCACCACCACCAACAATACTGGATCCTCGTCAGAATCATCATCTCAAGCCACGTTTGTCTTTGGTCTATTTCCCTTTTCCATGCTAACATTCAGAGCAAAATGACCCCATTTCTCATAGTTATAACATTGTATATTTTTCTTAGTAAAACCTTTCTCTTTCCTTGACTTTTACCATTTCCTTCTCCTCTTCTTCCTGAGAACTCAGAATTATCTTCACTCTCTTTTCTTTACTCGAGTGTCAATTGTCCTTTCCTGTTGCATTGACCCTTCGTTCAATCTTTCTTATCGCCATCACCTTTCTCAGAAGTTTGAGCTTGCACATGCTTGATCCATCTGTCTTGTGTGGGCTGTCTAAACGAGTCTTTGTTCATCATGTGCCTCAAGTGATTGAATGTTTAGTGCTTAAAGAAAACATTATTTACAAGATATATCGTAAATTAAACATTTGTAACATTATTTTAAATTTAAACTGGTTTTTACATTATGGCTATATTGCATTTTATGTTTTTTAAAACTTATATGTGTATGGTAAAACATTTGTGTTGGTATGGTATCTATACCAAATTTACTGTATTTTTCATTTAATTTACTTATAATAATAACAATTTATTTATACGTTTTTATGGAAATTATAAACATAATTATTTTCCACTTTAAATGATGGTATTGGATGTCTCACCCCTTACAAAAGTTTGAAAGTCTGCGCATTTGTTTGCGTAATTTTGTAGGATTTTTAATGAACTATTTCGTGATTTGTCTGCCAAAGCCAATGAGAATGGGAATAAATTATTGCGATTAGTTTAATAGTAGGATTAAGTTAAACACGGATACTTATCCATGACTAAGCTAAAGTTATTTTAATTTTAATTTTTTTTACATCCAAAAGGTAATAGTTTCATATATTAAACCAAGGTGCACTAAGACAAAAATTAGGAAACGAGAGTGGGAATGGCAGGGGCTTGCGAAGGGTTATGATCTTATATCTTCAAATCATGGCATGAAGGAAATAAAATTTGATATTTAATCGAAGTTAAAAGAGAATCTTGCCATAGCCGCAGCTCTTTCTTATTCGATTTCTCTAAAAATTGTGACTAGAGTTTGGAAAGTGCTTTTATAAATTATGCCCTTTAAAGTGTTTTTTTTTTTTATCGGCAAATATCCTTTAAAGTATATCCTATATTTTAGAGAAGATTATTTTTTTGTCAGTCTCAATTAAGTGTATTCTTTACGAGAATATATTTCTCATGGTAAAAAGAAACTTACAATATGATTTTCCTTTTCTCTTTTTGCGTAGTTTATTTTTTTTCAAAGTCACACTCAAATACATTCTAAATCAAGTATATAATAAAAAAAAAGATATCAAATGATGCAAAACAAATTAAGAATTAAATATATTTTAATATAAATATGTATGATTAATCATATAATAATAATATAATTATTCTTATGAAGTCGGGGTTCAGTGTGTAGTATATTGGGGGGAATTCTATTTCGAATCTTAAATTTGGACCAACTAAACTTTGATTCATAGGCTCAGTTTTCCACAGCTTTTCACCCACTTGTACTTGTAGTGTTTAACAAAGGACGAGTTCTTCTTACACCTTAATAAAATTTTTCCTGCACTCTAATAAAAAAATTCATTCCGCAATTATTCTTATATGAGAACCGGATGACACCTCCATCCGGTTGTCATTTGAAAAAAATTAACAACTGGATGAGTAGGTCATCAGGTTGTTATTTTTGTTCAAATGACAACTGGATGGCGTGTTCATCCGGTTGTTAATTTTTTTTCAAATGAGAACCGGATGGCACCCCATCCGGTTGTCATTTGAAAAAAAATTAACAACCGGATGAGCAGTCTATCCGGTTGTCATTTGAAAAAAAATAACAACCGGATGGGGGTGTCATCCGGTTCTCATATAAGAGTAATTGCGGAATGAATTTTTTTATTAGGGTGCAGGAAGAATCTTATTAGGGTAGAGGAAGAACTCGTCTTAACAAAGCAACCGAAACCATGTAAATTTTTTTTTCTTTTTTTTTAAATAAGCATAACCAATTGGGCTGCCTATCACTGGCCCAACTTTCGTCTCCAGCACGAGCTTCGCAAAAGTATGATTTTTGAAGTACTTATTTCGATTGTGGTAGAAAATATTCAATTGTGAATGATATTTTACGTGTATTTGTTTTTTAAGATATTTATATATATTTGGAAGAAATTAAAATATTTTGATATAATACAACTTAAAACTCATAATGAAATGTTAATTTATTTTTCTATTCAATATCTTTTAATAATGGAGCATTTAAAACTTCAATACCTTGATGAAATTCAAATATTCATTTCAAATTTTCATATAAGAAATATTTACATTGACCAAAAGAGTATAATGGAAAATTAACAATCCAGAAATAAAAAATAGAAAGGTCGTAGAGACCAAAGAGCGAAAATTATTAGAAGGGGATAATTTAAGTTTTTTGAATAATCTATAATAATATATAACAGAGTAAAATATATAAATTACATTCGTATTTTATCTTACTTATAACTACTATAGTATTGTGTAATGCGGAAGAGAGCAATATTTAAGTTTAACAAAATTAGGAGTGAGTTGTGGTAGGTGGAGCTTGTTGGCGATGTGTATTTTCGAATTTAAATTTTTAAAACAAATAATTTTATTTAAAAATATATAAAATTGAAAACAATATAAATATTAAATTTAACTCATTAATAAGATAAAATAATAAAAACAAATTGTATTTATAAAACCCATAAATACATTTTTTGAACAGTATAAATATTTTTAAATATTGCAGAAGCATAAAAGTTAAATTAAAAATTATTTGTAATTTGTATGTTAAAAGTTAAATTTTAATTTAAAATGGTAAAAATTTGAATTCCCTTTCAAAATTACCTTATCCAAATTCAGGGTTCAGCCATGTACCACTATCCAATCCCATTAACTGGAAGAGGTGGAGGCGAGAGCAAACGGAGGAAGAGGACACGTACAAGGAGTTCATAATATTTCAATTAAAAAAATCAAAATCTAATTCACGTGTGTACAGGTATAATCTATCTCCAATGCATTAACATCACTTCCTACACAAGTATTCGTGTATTTTACTTCTACCTTGCCCTGTGAATACTAATTTATACCACAGAATTTTGTTTGAATAGATATGCATGAACATGAAAGAGGAAGGGGATGGTATGATTGCAATAAAAATATAGAACAAGATGCATTAATTTTGAACAGCGAAAAGATGTACTTGGATTAAAATTTGGTTTAGATTCCCTACTGTAAAGTATTTATGCCTGCCTATATACAGCAAAGAACGGTCAGTACATTTGAAATCCGTCAACTTATCGAACATGGTCATATCAACATCCACTCAGGTGCCTTCAAATTGACCCCTTCGGTCATCAAGCTACAACTTCGGGATTTGCTACAACATTCCTTACTTTGCAAGGGAAGCACAAAGTTTCCGCACGATAAAACTACTAGCAGTTCTTCTGTACAGGTCGGTGTTCCGAAACACAAGTCTTCATAGTTATTTTCCCCGGAACTTCCGTCACACACCAAAACTGCAAAAATTATTAATATTCTAAGATACTTCCTACAGCCACAAGTCTGAGTGGTCTGAACTTCAAACTCACTCGGTAGATGCTTACGTTGTGAGAGGGGCCATAAATCAAAGGGCTAAAACCATTTATTTTAGCCTGATCTTTTCTTGTACTTCCCCTGCCCCAGGCTCAACAGGAAGTCGGTAAATATGTGTTCATATTCAGGCATTTTGCCATAACCTGCAACACCAAGTTTTCAACGGTGAATAATTTCAAAGGCATATCTTCCCAACTGCAAGACTGTAGCCATTTTGTGTGCAAGTAAAAGAAAGCAGTACAGATACCAGATAAGCTGGAATAATTCAAAAAAGAAATCTCAATAATTTATTTATTGTATATGACCTCTTTTGACATTTTTCTTTTCAACACTTTTTCTATTACTTCATTGACATAATAAGGAACATAAAAAAAATTCAGAAAATCGTGTTGATGTCATCTCTCAGATAAAAGTAAACAGTAAGATCGTACGAATCTGCTCTTACCAGGGAAGTAATTTATGTCAATGACGTAAAAGTGATCTCTTGTTCCATACTCACGGATAATATCCAGGTTGAATAGACGAAGACCCTGGAATAAGAATAATGACAAAGGAGCATTATTACAGTCCTTGTACAGACAATATGAAACCTTCAAACAAAAGAATGGGCAAATTACCAATCGCCATCGAAGTTCCTTAGCTAGTTTCTCTAGTAATGGCCTTGGAGGAAGTTCTGCAAGGAGAAAAAATGACAATCAGGAGACTACAATGCAGTTTAGTCGTTAAGACTTTCAATATGCAGAAGCATATACATCTTTTAGCTCTGGATGCCTGCACCCATACTACAAACACTTTCTACATCCACGCAAATGTGAATGTACTGATAACCTAATCAGTTGAGCTAAGATTTCCAACTTAGATCAACACCTTACCCCATATTGTAGACCGGACAAAAGTTGAATTATATAGTCAAACAAATTATGAAATAGCATTTTGTTTAAAATAGGTTGCCATAAAAGTGATATTATCAGCCGATGAGAACCAACCAGGAAATGGTTTCTCTCTTATGTTTGTGAATGAATAGGACAGGACCTGGTTTCTTCCCTTCCAAAGGAGGGAGAATTGTGAAGACCTGTTTGCTTTCAAAAAGTAAAGCTCTATAGAATGCTTTTGGACAAGGAGACATGATAACTTACCAGCAACAGTAGGATCCAGATCTGCATCATCTGCAGAAGCTGCAGCACACGAAACCCTTGGAAAATTATATATCCCAGCATCTTTGGAGAGTTCCCACTTGCTAACATCAGGTAATGAAAACCGCCTTACTACCTTTATAGCATCACCAACTATATAAACCTTGAAGAGAACACCCCCTGCACAAACAATAAAGTAGCATTTCTCGTTCACTTTATCACAATGACCTCGTAATTCAAAACATTTAAGGGTAAAATATAGATACAATATATAGAAATTGCTTACCATGATTGACAAATTCCTGAAGAACAAGAGGAGGTTCAAGTTTTTGAAGGGAAAACTGTTCGTAAGCAAGGGATAATTCATGTGACTTTGCACTTCCATCGGCAACTAGTGGCTTTGCAACTAAAATGATTTTGAAGTTGCAAACATAAGAAGGAAAGTTCAAATTAAGCAATACAAAATTAAGTAATAGGATCAGACACAAAAATAGATGGGATTACCATGCCTATTTTCATAAGTTCTAATGACTTTGCCTCAAAAACACAACCCTCGTAACAATAAATGTCCATGCGTCCATGCTCTGAGAAATCGCATAACTGCAGCATCTAAAAGTAGTTGAAAAACCAACATATACATACCAAGGGGTAAAGTCAAGCCAGCTTGGTTGACCAACTCTGGGATAGCGCATGCCTCTCTCTTGATAACTAATTGCCGAGGAACACCCACGATGCCTGCATGATGATATGGGAGAACTCAACATGGTTGAACATAACAGTAACTCCGTCCGGCCATAATTCATAATCAAGGTGGAGACAGAAAAAAATACCATAGGAATCAGAAAGGTTCATATCTGCTACAGCCTGAAGCATGTACTGACGGTTGCGTAAATGTTGTATGGCATCTGGGGGATCCAAAACAGTTACCTCAGGATGTGACAGCCTATAATCCTGAAATATATCCAGAAGTTTAAAAACTGAGAAAAAGTGATCACCAGTTCTCTACATTTGGTAAAAATAAATACGTAAAATAGGCTGTGAATTAAATAGCCAAACATCAGCAGTTCAACATTATTTTTCTCCTTAAGAATATGTGTTCATCTAAAAAGAAACCTTAGTTCAGTTCACAGTTTCTCCTAAATTAAGAAACTGCTCTCACAAGAAACGGGCAACACTAATATTCCCTTCAGAATACACTGCAAGAAACCCTGGAATGCAATGTCCGAGACATTTCACTTCATAGAACATAAGGGGCATGTTATTCAAGTCTCTCATAGAAATGTGTAAGAACTATAATCATGAAATAGTGAATTTAACAAATTATGTAGAACACAAGACGTTAATCTGCCTTAATTTCTAGAAGTATCGTTTTCTCAGTCTATATACAAAGAACTTGCATCCATATCTTAACCTAAAGACACTACACCAGACTATTCTATTTCTCTCTTTCATATCTGGAGATCTCCTTGTTCTTTCTGTGACATTGAGCATCTATACTTCACACATGTCCAAAACGTAATGTTTTACTTTTAAAGCATGAATAATAATTTTCATCATATCTCTTTATTATAAGCCTTTAAAAATAATACATTAATAATAGAAGACTTCATAGGAAGTATGGATATTGTAGAAGTGCTACAGCTCATAAAATAACTTCGTGTTAAAGGTAACGAAAAACAGAGACTGTGTTTATTAGACATTTTACCCACTATACTTTATGTAAAAGGTTAGAATAGGAAAGTAACAATAAGTCAGTTCCACAAATACTCGGAAAACTATGGGTGGGATTTCCAACATTGATGATATTATACCAAAATAGAAAACATATCATCCAGAAAGTCAGGCTTGAGTAAAGTGATAAAAGATCTAAATGCGACAAATTAGTAAATTTGAAAAGATAATACAAAACTCTTAAACTTATATATAGGATTTTTCAATATTGTAGGTATAATCTCTTAAAATATGAATTTCAAAATACAGATTCATTTAAGTACTGACAGCACGGATGTAAATTAGCTAACAGCATAAAGTATAAGGTCGTAGTTTTCTTGAATCAGATTCAAGACTTGCTATAAACTCGTAAAATTCTTGTAGGCTAGTGGACAATATTTGAGGTTACGCAGATATTGTCAGAAACATGCGTATATACAGTACAATCGAGAAGTATTATCATAGGCCGGGCAGCCATTACTGTTAATGAGAAGTATTTATCTTTCTCTCTTTTAGCCAATCAGAAGTCTATCTTACCGCACCCAGAAAAATGGAACCTACTTAAATGGATTCAAAAAGGAAAAATCTTTTGAAATGATTTGCCATGCAAAACCTGACAAAATCAGCTAGATGTCCATGAAAGTAGCGACAACCTCACTTGCAGGAACCTTGAGGCCTCGACCTCAACTACTGGTTCATGATTCATAATGAGAGATGGGAACAATCACTCTGCAAATTATGCCAGACAGCAAGTTAAAAAGCTAGTCGTTGACCAGCCTTCCATCGTTTTCTTTTTACATCCCAGTTAGCATCAAATGTATAAAGAAACAACACAAGCAGCAAGCATAATTATTATGATTCGATTAATCAGCACAACAAAAAAGTGTAAAAACACGCGCTGAAAAGGGGGTAGTTGGTTGGTGGTGGGTGGGGACAAACCTCAAGAACCTGGCGCCACTCTTTCCCCGATAACTGCATTTTCCAAGAAACAAAATGGAAGAATCAGCCACAGTTGAACCGAAAAGGTATTATTTGAGCATTTGACATAAATACATTGGATCTTTTATGAGTTACCAGTGGGTAACAAGCAGTACAGAAATAATTTGAGAAAGACGACGAGGAAATTCAGAGAAAACCATAACCTTATGCAAGACAATATCAAAAGGACCTTGATCTGAAAGAGGCCTATTATGGTCAATAGCCACGAATAGTATGCCCTTGTTCCTGCACGAAAATTCGTACAATTCGAAATCAGTAACAAGCGGAGTGCCACAACACGGTCATATTCCGAAGGTAAAAGGACAACATTATTGAACCATGAAACAAGGTTGACACAACAAAACAAAAAATGGTAATTCAGAATTTGAGAGGAGACTCTCAGACAAGCTTTTCAGAAAAAAAAAAAAAAAAAAAAACAACGATTGATATAAACAACAAAATTTGGGCAAAATATCTCCCACAAAAGATTCTCCAAGGTTCACAAGGTTCACATATATTTTCCTTTCGCTTTCTCGCCAGCCTAACGAAAGCAACCCGCCTCGGAAGAACCTCATTAATTGAAAATCGAAAACAACAACACAGGGAAAATCCTCTTGTTTGAATTCACATAAACACGGTTATCCGAGGAAGAAACAATTAATTCCGGTTAATTCGTTTTTTTAAGGCAATAATTAAATCGCAACAAGACACGAGAGGACGAATGAATTAACGTTTTCGGCTTTCGGTTTACCTAGCTAAACCTTCAAGCTTAGGCTGTAAAAAGCTCTTAATCTTTTTAGTAGTAAGAGCATAACCAACCACAACCAGTCTCTTAGGCGACGCAAACCCCGCATTCACCACCGGACACCATTGATTTTGGGCGAGGGTGACGTCATTCTCCACCACCACTTCCTCTTTCTCACCGGCGTCGTCGTTCTCCCTCAACCTCATATTCTCACCGAAAACCTAACCCTGTCTAAGCTTAATTTCGAGAAGAGAAGGAAGAGGGAAAGAGCAAGGGATCCGAAATCGGTATTTGTTAGGGTGGAAGCCAAAAGAGAGATTTGGAATTGAAGAGAGAAAGGGCGTTATGGGAAATGAAGGAAACGAAGGTAACGGATGAGTGAGAGTGAATGGAAATAAAAGGGACCGCAGAAGGGGTATTTATAGAGGGATTCTGTTCTGTGATGCTGAGCTGTACAAAACTGAAGACTGTTCAATTGCAATTTCATCATTCCACGCGTTAGAATCACGCTGCGCTGTTTCGATTCATTCTTGCTTGGGGTTACGAGTGAGTGAGAATTCATCTTCCACTTTATCCCTATTTTTTCTTCTTTTTTTTTCATTTAATTTAATTATCTTCTTCCTCCTCACAATTTTAAATAATTCTGGTTCAAATAACTGGCTTGACCTTTTTTGTTTTAAAAGGTTTTCAATTTCTATTTAATTCTTAATTTATATATAAAAGAACTCAAATTGCCCCTTGCACCGACCACTTTAAAATTATTATCTATCTAATTCTTTTTTAAATCAACACTTAAACATGATCTATATCTTATGCATCTGAAAAGAACTATATTCTTAGCCTAAGTGTACCTAGTGCAATAGCCTACGAAACAAACGAAAGCTGAATCAGGACCCATATGTCATGTGCTATTACGAATGTCATTGTTTTTTGCTAGCCAATCTGCAGAATTTATATTACCATTAAAAATATTTATATTACCACAGAACTTACTTCTAATAACAGGCAAAAAATTATAAATAACATTTTTTAAATAAAAAATATATAACAGACGAAATTAGATAAATTGAGGTTACTTTACCAGATAAATTTATAAATTACAAGCTAAGTTACATGTTATGCAAGACATAGTTATGTGAACAAAGAAGATGGGTCAGTCCACAGAACACTTTCAAATTTTTAGAATAGAGCAACTACTAGACAGTTAATTTAATTTAAGTTTTAATAAACACTATTAGATAGTGTATTAAAAAAAATTTAAACTGTAGAAAAACCTTAAAAAAAAGATTTTACTAAACTATTTTTCTTATTTATTATAAATTGTAATTATATTAAATGAACATGTATCTTCTATATTGCATGTATAATTAATAATCAAATGCATAATAACAAATATTTACTAAATCATTATTTATAGTGATGTGTTATGACATTGATATTATTATTTAATAGTGATGTGTAATGTTTTTAATTATGTCATATTGATAATTATTTTAACTTAATATAATCAATAGTCAAATAAATGACAATTTATTAGCGAGCAGTGATGAAAAAATGTTTATAAAACATTCTAAAAATTCCAAAAAAACAAGTGAAAATAAATAGAAGGACAGAAATCAAATGAAATTATACATATTTAATCTAAAAACATGTTTTATTGTGTCATTGTTTTACCCAATGACCTGATCATCACATATCATATACTATGGTCGCATAAACAAATTTAAAATTTGAACAAAGAAGGGTTAGAGAATTTAACATACGCATAGTATATGGAATTTAGAAAGAAGATGAACACTTTAAAATGGAAAAGAAAATCCTCTTTTTATTATTATGTGTAATTAATTTTTATATCTTAGTTTTTTCGTACCAAATCAGATTTATTAAGAAGATTTGAACTGATTTGGTATTTGGAGATGAATTTTGAAGAATAATTTTTTAAATAGTAAAAGATAATTAATGTACTTCTATCTATTGTCAAATCATATAGTTAATGTCACTTATATGAGTTTAATTAATAATTAAAAGTTATATATAATTATTCTTAAAATAGATAATAAGTTTATCATCCCAATATATATATATATATATATATATTATCATTTGATTTTGTATTAAGTATAATAACTAATAATACAATATAAGGCTGAAGTAGTTTTAAATCATTACATCTGTCATGATATATAATACAAGGGTGATACGTACACCCTTACATGTTATTATACCATTTAACACTATTAAATAGCAAAAGAATTTTTTTTATTTACTTACATATATTAGATTTATATTTGTTTTTCATTTTCCACTTAGGTTTTAAAAGTATACTATTTGAACATTTCTACCTTTCATAACATTATAAATATATTTTTTTTAAATGAGAGAAAACATGAACACACGAAGTTCTTACTTTTCATATCTGTTAGACGAGTTCAAAAGTATTTATCAGCAAATCACATATCAAAACAGAAGAAATCATCTGGACACGACTGTCATACATTTTAAAAGAGTTTTATAATTTTTTAAAGTACTTGTTAGATCACAAATGAAAAACATACTTCTTTACACAATATTATAATTATATTTTTTTCAAAATGAGAGAAACATGAACACGTTAGGTTTCTACTTTCCATATTTATAACATGAGTTCAAAAGTCTTTCTCAACAAACCACATACCAAAACAGAGGAAATTACCTGAACATGAGGATCATATATTTTAAAAGAGTTTCATAATTTTTTGAAAGTATTTCCCATTTGACCTTGCTGGATCACAAACGGAAGGACATGCTTCTTTACATAACGTTATAATTGTATTTCTTTTCAAAAATGAGAAGAAACGTGAACACATGAGGTTCTTAGTTTTTATATCTATTAGACAAGTTCAAAAGTACTTATCTAAAAATCACATATCAAAACAAAAAAAAAAAACCACTTGGAAGCAATTGTCATACATTTCAAAAGAACTTCATAATTACGTAGATCTCATAACTTATTAAATTATTATTTTTTTGCCATATCATGATGTTAAATGGAGGTACCTTCAAAATGTCATTATGTCATTTTCCATACTACAAATCACATATTTATATACCATTCATATGATGGGGTATCAATGTAGAGAACAATTTATTAACATGCATTGCCAATGTAGGGCATAACAACAACAATAAATTACACCTGATTCAAAATTTAATACTATATAAATCTTCAATTATATCTCATTTGCATGACACCTTTTGGAAGACTCATATTAAAAATACTTAAACAAAGGATAAATTTTGATTTATAATAGATATTATTAGTAACTCAAGGTCTAATTTTCATATTAGGATTATTCATTACACCTACTTTACAAATCATTATTCAATATTTGTTTCAACTTCTCACCATTTAATAGTTTACTGTGTAATTTAGATTATTATTAGAAACATAGTATTTCTATTTCCTTTAAAAGTTTATACTTAGTATCACAATCACAATTAGTCATAATACCATCTCAGGTGCTAACATAGTATATAACATTATTTATATTATTTTACTATATCTCAATCCAAATTGTTTTATCCTATACAATCATTTCATATATATTCATTTGACTATTTCATACATGCATATTCTACACCATTGTTTGAATAATGTGACATATTAACAACATGTTTGCATCAAGTCACCAACTTTAAAAGTTAATCACTATTTTTTGACTCTTCATCACATGAATGAGAAATAATCACTTAAGAAATGAAAGTTACAAAGGAATGAAAATAAATTTGATATATCTCTTGTTCAAACTTCCAACTATGAATTGAGTGAAAAAATTTATCACTTGAATGACTAGTGTGGTTCTTAAGTGATAATGCTTTATATTTACAATGATGATCATACTTAGTTTGAAACAATATATATATATATATATATATATATA
>Ga0209489_106611_pt1 | contig 18419 bp, 7 predicted proteins | sample SiratrowhiteBW_FD_187527 | JGI IMG/M metagenome (GOLD analysis project Ga0209489, IMG submission 187527) | Root nodule microbial communities of legume samples collected from California, USA - Siratro white BW (SPAdes) (version 2) | ecosystem: Host-associated > Plants > Roots > Nodule | place: USA...
ACACATATATATATATATATATATATATATATATATATATATATATATATATATATATATATATATATATATGTAATACACATTCCTTGTGATTAATAACTGTAATCAATTACTACGATTTTTTTTTTCTGTTAGTCATACTGTCAAATTATAAATATTACAAATGATCACTTTCATTTGAATTTGTCCATCGTTTTTGTTACTTGTACGATTACTATTATGATTATGTGTGAGAATATTTAACAGGAGACAAAATCACCAATTTTTATAATCGAGATCAAGTTAAACTTAATTTACCGTTGCAATTCTAAACGTATATAACCATTAACGTCAGCCAAATTTATATTAAGAGATTGATTAGATTTGTGAATTATTATTTTTTTGTTGGATGTTGCTTACTTTCTGATTGTACTCAATCTATACTAAGATAATAAATACATATTAAATAAATATTTTACAACAACATGCTATTAAGCTAATATATCTCATACGAAATTGTGATGAGAAATATATTAAGAAACCGTTTACCATTCTAATGTTACCGTTTACCATTATAATTAAGAAATGTGGTTGTTAATAATTATTCATGTGAACATAAAACATGATATAAGTGGGAAGAGAATCATAAAAAAACAGTGAAGAAATTAGAGAAGAGAAAGAAGGTAAATAATGAGAAGAAGCAACAACGTGATCGGTTTACTAAACTTCTTCACTCTGGTGTTGTCGGTTCCAATTCTGGGAGGTGGGATATGGCTGAGCACCAGATCCAACGGCACAGAATGCCTCAAGTTCCTTCTGTTGCCATTGATCATCATAGCGGTCACCATCATGGTGACCTCCTTAGCCGGTTTAGCCGGGGCCTGTTACCGCAACACGTTACTCATGAGCCTCTACCTGGTTGCAATGATCTTAATAATGTTGGTGTTCCTCGGATTCATCATCTTCGCCTATGCTGTGACGGATAAGGGTTCAGGGAGGGAGACAGAGAACCGCGCGTACTTGGAGTATTACCTGGAGGATTACGACGGTTGGTTGAAGGAACACGTGGCAAGTGATGAATACTGGACAAAAGTTAGCTCTTGTGTTCGGGAATCTAAGATTTGTGGGAAACTTGGTAGAACCATTCATGGGGTGCCTGAAACTGCTGATGCCTTCTACTTAAGAAACCTCTCTCCTATTCAGGTTTCTTCTTCTTCTTCTTTCTCAATATATTAATTTAGTTTTTTTTTTATTAATTGTTTTTTTTTTTCGTTTATAAAGCTAAAATTCAAAAACCTAACCCAAGGAATTTGAGTCTAAGTTTCTGTTACACAAGCTTAAAGTTTTTTTGCTAAATCAAGACAAATTATCGGGTAAAGTAGGAGAATTTCGTGTCTCTCTTATGTTCTAACATAATTAGGTTAATTTCTATTCGTATATATATATATATATATTATAATTATTTTATTTATCTTTATATCATATAACTTATATAATTTTATGCTATTTTTTTCTATTTCTTTCTTGTTTACAAGCAGGTATAATTTTCAAATATATATTTTGTGAAAAATAAAAAAGTATTTTGTTTTTATTTCAAGGGATCAATGTTTTTTTTAATGAATGTATATGAAAACAATGAAATAATTAAATAAAAAAACTATCTCAATTTGGACAACGAGCTGATTAATAATTAACTAATATTGGGCGTCACTGCTGAACATTAATTAAAATGTGTCTTCCACCCATATTTTTAAATACCCCATAGAATAGCCATAAATAAAAATTTTTTCCTATATACTTTGAACCGGTCTATTTGACATTGTTGAAGTTAGAACTTGACCAAACTCCTCGATTCACTCAATTTAAGAAATATGAAATCTATAAGAATGTATTTTCTTTCAGTTGTTCATTAGTTAATGGTATTGATTAGTTCAAATTACACTTTTAATTTAATATTATAGATTATTAAAATGTAACATTAATTTTAATTGTTTAGAAAATTCCTAAAACATATGAATTTTTCTCCATTTATGTAATGGAAGAAAAAAAACCATTTAAAATTTGAAGCATGTAACATTTGCTCTCAACTATGAAAGGAAGCCCATGTTTTATTTGAGTTGGGCTCGTGGACCTTGAGCCACAGTGGAATTTCTAAAATTGGTTTTATAACTGTCTCTTGTAAAAGACAACACTTTTTTCATATAAATGATTAATTGAATAAACGGTAAAATAATATAATTTTTAAATTTATTACATTATTATATTATATGCCTCTAATATTAATATTTTTATTTAACATTAATATATTATTTTTCCTAAATATATTTAAATTTGATTTTAACTTTTTAATTAATATATTTTGTGAAATTTACTTCTTAGTTTTATATATATATATATATATATATATATATATATATATATATATATATATTTATTTTAGTCTCTTCACTGCTATTTGTCCACGCTTTTAGTCTAAGCAGGTAGACTACTAGTGCAACATAATAGAAACTTAATATATTTTTTTTATTCACTTTGGTCCCTCAACTATTATTCATAATTGGTAATAATTCTTGGTAATTATTATCATTAACGTAACATCCATAGTAACTATCAATTTAGCATGATAGTTATGTGATAGAATATTGCTGATTTTAAGGTATATTTTAGCATTTATAAAAGACTGCCTCGTTAATTGAAGATAACAATGATGTAATGATGAAAAATTGTCCATGTGCGTGATTAGGATATAAGATCACACAAGAAGGGTGAAGAAATTTTTTTGTTCATCATGAATAACGTTAAAATTAATCATGGATTTCTAATTTGTTTTTATCTAAATTTGTCGTTAACGATAAATTGTTCATCCCTCGGAAAAAGTTATAGTTACATTGTAAAATTCTCACTAAGATATACACATTATTTACTCTCCTCTATCATCGAATCCCATAATTATAGTAAACCTCTTTCTGAACGCGTTCAAGTTGATTATTTTTTAGTTTTCCTTCAACAAGGATTAAGTTTTAAGTCATTTTTTTTTTCTCTTATTACAATTCAGGTTGTGATATGTGATAGTTGCAAGAATTATATCATTTTAATAATCGAATACGTATGTTATCGATTGTTATAATCAAAATTAGTTTTTTTTCCTCTCACGAATTTGCTAAAAAGTTATTTTAAAATAATTAGTTTTATTTTGGATAAAAAGAAAAGCTTTTACATAACAAATCATAAAAGAAGATATGCACAAGTTGAAAGAGAGAAAAACTTGTTATTTTGAATGAGGAAAACGACATGACAATATATAGTTGTTTCTGGTCCCTCACAAGTTTTTCAGCTTTTATAATGAATTGACAAATTTCCTACCATGTCATCTCAACTTGTTTTTGCTTTAATTAGTGGATAAATGCCCGACAACTTTTTGGAAAATTAATCATTTTATGATTTAATTAATCATTTATTTCTTATATTTTATTTAAGTTTTTCATTTGTATACAATTGTATTTGTAAACATGTTTGATAAATTTATATAATCTTGTGTTTGATTGAAGTCTGGATGCTGCAAGCCCCCAACAGAATGTGGTTACAGATATGAGAATGAGACTGTGTGGAGGGTAGAAGGAGGAGGTGTGGGAAGCAACACAGACTGCAGTAGATGGAGCAATGACCAAAACTTGCTTTGCTATGAATGTGACTCTTGCAAGGCTGGTGTGCTGGCAACAATCAAACAAAGTTGGAGGAAGGTCTCTGTGATCAATATTGCTGTGTTAATTGTGCTTTTCCTTCTCTATTTACTCTCTTATGCAGCCTATAAGAACAACCTCAGGATAGATAACTGCCACCCCTGCGGTGAAACAAAGATCATCAAGTTACAACCTGCCTAGCACAAATTCTTATGTTACTATTATGTATCATGTGCATTTGCTATGTTGTCACACCCTAGTTGCATCACAACAAATTCATTGTGTAATATGCTGAAATTAAGGACAATATATAGTTTATAAATTAGAATAATTTTTTTTGAGGTTTTGTATGTAGATCTATATTAGAAGTATATTTTAACTCTAACTCAATTTTACAAAACTCGCTTGTAAAATAAAGTTTGTACGATTTTAAGCCCAAATCAATCTTACAAAACTGATTTGTAAGGTAAGATTTGCATTCACTTTATAGATTATTAAAAGACATTTATCTCTAGTCGATTTGGGATCTCCAACGCATTTCTCTTACGCTGAGACTCCTCAACTTGAGCATAAAACTTATATATAAGTGTAGTTCGATAGCGGGTAGCTCGATAGGCCCAACAACTATGTTAGGATAGATTTTAATATCATATTAAAAATGAACTTTAAATCTAACTCAATCTTACAAAATCGGTTTATAAAATAAAATTTACATCTACTTATAAATTCTTGAAATATCTAGTCTCTTATCTAATAATTTGGAATCATGAGAAGAGATTATAATCTAATTAGCTTAATTCCTTTTTAATGACAAAACAAAATTTGAATATCTATTAGAAAATTGTCAATATTAGTATCTTAATAATATTTTTAAAAAACAAACTAAATTAACGATAATTATGTTAAATTTTTTTTATAAAAATATTAGGAAATATATGTGAGTTTTGGATGATATCTGAATTCTCTAGCAGCAGTCATTCACGCCATTGGAGGATTCTTACTCCACTGGGTTCGGATGCTTAATTAACACCTATATAGTTCATGTGTGTCTTACATGGTTGCATTGTCTACGCTAAAAGGGAAAGTGTATCCGATAAAAGAGGTGACAGTGAGACTATCAAATTAATATCTGTTAACTTGAGTAAAATATGTGGCCTTTTATACATTTTTTATATGTATTTATTTTTTGTGAATAAAAAATAATATATATCATTCTATTTTTAAAAAATTAAAAAATTTGAAGTTTACCTTACAAGAGGACGACATCAGTCTATCCTGTTGCAATAAAAATTTATTTATTTAATACCGTGTGTTTCTTTCCGTATATCATGATTTTCTCTTTCTTATTTTGAATACGAAAGTTCTATAAATACTTTTTGTATTGAATTACAGCAAAATTTCATATTAACAAAGGAGTATTTTAAGTTTTCTAATTCATCATTACAAGAAAAAAAAATTTGTTTAGTGACTAATATTTAGTTAACAAATCAAATTGTTACTAATTGCAATCATAATAGTCACCAAATTACATATTTATTAGATAAAATGGTTACTAATTGTGATCAGAATAATCATTAAATTAGATTTTAATTGTTAAATAATTACAAAATAGAAATAATGATTGAAGTTAGTGATCAATTAAGTCAAATAAATAATTGATATCTAACATTACTTACCAAGGTTTTAATAACCTATACTATTAAATTCTACATTTAGAGATTAATTTATAAACTGATGACATAGGTCGGTCACTGAAATCTTGGTAACTAATCTTAGATATTAATTATTTGATTTAATTGGTCACTATATTCAATCATTATTTCTATTTTATAATTATTTAGCAATCAAAATTTAATTTGATGACTATTTTAGTTACAATTATTAATCATTTTATTTACTAGCTAAATATTGATTTTTAAATAATTTTTTTCTTCTACTGTATATATCCTTATAAATTATACAAAAACAAATGATATTTCAGAAAAGATATTGATGCAAACAGTTAATAAAATGGTATGTTCAAAATTTATACATATATTATCGTTATCATTACCTACTATACGGTTTTTTAGTTACTCTTTTGTAATTTTAGTTCCAACACTGCATACAAACCGTGCGTAAAAAAAGTCAACTGGTCCAAAACAGTAATATATGTTTTTCACATAAACATTGATTAGTTACCAAAATTTACATTATTTTTCCCTTGCAACAAATTTCCCCTGTTATACTTTATACATTGTGAAAGGGATGTATTAAGAAGAGTTAATTTTCCAATAAGTGATAAAATAATAATTTGATTTTTTTTAATGACACACTCATGTTCAATCAACTGTGTTTTAAATAAGGATGAATCTCAAAACGAATTTACTTATATACTTTAAAAAAAAAACTTAGACGAAAAGTTTTATCTTTTAAATAGAAAATAAGAAAAGTTTATTTTTAATAAAATATTTTGAATGTATTACACAGGAGTTGTATATTTTATGTTAACATTTGAAACAACTCAATACAAATACCATGAAATTACACATATTTAAAATATTTGAGCAGTAATCCATCGGATTATACAAAGAGATATACCATTTAATAACCTTTTTTAGTATTATTTATTAGTTAAATAATTTTATTTTTAATAATAAAAATAGTTTATTTATTTCATAAAATAATTAATTAAATAATTTTTATTCCAAAATAATTAAATAACATTAATCACATAATTTTTACACTATTTTTATAAAATTATATATTTTTATAAACTATTTTATTTTAATATCATTCTTACATGATTATATATAATTTTAAAATATTAAAAATGTAAATACACATGTTCTTTAGCATATATAAAAAAGTATACTAAGTAAAATGTTTAATAATATTAGGTTGGTTTTTGGGATTGAAAAATCAAAAGAAAGAAAATTAAAGATACGTTTATTTCTACGGATGAAAAGGTTGAGAGGAAACAAATAGAGTGAAAGTTAAAATTTCGAGAAATAAAAAAATAATTAAAAATATTTATATTATAAGAACATAAATATAATTAATAATAAATAATAATAACAATTAAAATAGTAATAAATTTAATAAAATTATAAAATAGTAATAATTATAAAATAGTAATAATAATAAAACATTAATAAAAATAATAAATAATAAAATATTAATCATAAGTTATAAAGTAAAAATAATTTTTACTTTAATAATAATAATTTAATTTTAATTTTAATTTTAAAATAATTAATATTTTTATAATCTCATGAATTAAAATAATAATAATTTATTAATCACATATAATAAATTAATTATATTTAATCTTAAATTAATTGTAACTATAATTTTATTTATTAAAAAATATTTTATTAATCATAATTATTATATTATTTTTAAATATTTATAATTTTTTTTATTTTTTTCTTTCTCTTAATTTAAATAATTAAAATTTTTATATCCCTTTATTTAAGTCAATTCAAATCTATTATTTAAAATTTATTTTTCAATTTTAAATCTATTATCTTAAATTCACTTTCCCGTCTTAAATCAACTGAAACCTAAAAAGCGCAAAGTTTTTTATCAATCTCAAAAAGTGATTCTCATACTGAAATTACTAAGTTGGGTACACACATATGTCCGAGTCATCTTCACTGTCTTCCCACTGTCACAATCTTTTACGTGAAACACAACACCATCATGAGGCAATAGTCTTGACACGTTACCTTGATTGAGTCAAATCACATGAATGAAATCACCAATCAACAAATAAAAAATATGTATATATGTATAGCTGCTACATTATATAAGCACCATTCCAAAATCAAATCTTATTTGAGGAAATCACGTGAGAGAGAGTAATCATGGGAGATAACACTTAATTATTCAAAGATTTGAGAAAAATGTGATCTGCATATTTGACTCAATTCACTAATGGTGGAGTAACAGTAGGAAAATTGTTGAGGACACTTCAAATTCTTTTTTCTGTCCACAATTGAAAGTTACTTTTGTCAAACTTTACACCTCTCATCTACAACAACATAATTTCTTTTTATTTTATAGGTAATTTTTTTAAAATTTAATAATCATTCATAATAAAAGCTACATATAAAATTAAAAAATTATCAACAACAAAATCAAAGAAGTTATTTTTTGAAATTATTGTTTATGAGAATATTTTCATAATTTAATAATATATTTTTATTTAAATTATTATTATTATTTTTTGCAAAAAATGAGCAATATTTAGACTATTTACTCTTTGACAAATAAAAAGTAATTTATTTAATAAAATAAATAATTGAATAACTTTTTTTTTTCAAAATAACTGAATAATTTTTTCTTCTTAGAAACCACTATATATGATAATTTATCTTTTAATATATGTAATTTCTCATTTAATAAATAAAAAATAATTTATTTATTCAATAAATGAATAATCAAATAATATTTCTTTATTTTAAAATAAATAAATAACTTTTTTAAATAATAGTTATACAATTTTTCAATATTATTATCATTATAAGATTATATGTATATATTATATTGTATTTTTTATTTTTTAATTAATTACTTATAAAAGTAATAAAAATATACGTATTTTAATGTAATAAAATTATACAGGTACAAATGTGCATAAACGTGTTTTAATCTCAAAAGATAGTTAGTCTTGAACCGAAAATTCGACACTTTAGGTAACTAACATAGAAAAAACTATGAGTATAATAAAGAATATACGAGTGACAATAAGTTGAAATACATCTATATCAAAAGTCTTATTTTGTAAGGTAAATAATATAAATAATAATATAATAAAGTTTCTTTTGTAAGTTTATTATAATTAAAAATACATTAAAATATATAGCAGAAACATTGGAGTTGTTAGTGCTTGTTTTTAACGTTTCATATTGCAGAAAGACCAAAGGGGGCGTGGAAAGTTAGTTGTCTTCAAACTTTGTTTGTTTCCGAATAAATATATAATAAATATACAAAAAAACATTAATTAAGTGAAAAAAGAGAGACACAAACTTTTTAAGCAAATTTTAAAGAAATTTTCGATTATACACGATTAAATATATCATAAACAGTATATCTTTTTGTGTCAATTTAAAAATAATAAATAACCAAAATTTCAAGATAATAGTTATGTCACGAATATTATATATTTAGATTGATTTAAAAGCTGCAATTATGCATTTGCAAAAGTGGTCCTTTTGGGGACAACGTCTTTAGTTCCCCAAGGCGAACAAGCCGGGGTAGAAAACAAAAAAAGAAAAATTAAATTTATAATATTTTTCATGTGAGTCTCCTTTTGCATTGGGCGAACCCTACAGAAGCATTTTGAGAAAGGTGACGGGGACGGAGGAGAATCCTCCACCCATTAAAAGGAGCACTGAAACCCTAAACCCACACACTTTCTTCTTCCACAATGCCAATGGCGTATTGCATTTCCCATTTCCCGAAGCTCCCACTCCCTTCTCTTCCACAATCCCCTTCGCGTTCCTCCCTTCTCCTCCCCTCGCATAAACCCCTCCCCCAAAACCACGCGCTTCCCAAAACCCTCCACGCGTGCCCTTCCTCGCGCGTGAAACCCACGCTCCCGGTTCGATGCTCAAACGTCGCCGTTGCAGAACCCGCGCCCAAAGTCGGGAAGCGAACCGACATCAAGAAGATCCTAATTCTCGGCGCCGGCCCCATCGTAATCGGCCAAGCGTGCGAGTTCGACTACTCCGGAACCCAAGCGTGTAAAGCGTTGCGCGAAGAAGGTTATGAAGTGGTTCTTATTAACTCCAACCCTGCCACAATCATGACCGATCCCGAAACCGCCGACCGCACCTACATCACTCCCATGACGCCGGAGCTCGTCGAGCGCGTGCTGGAGTCCGAGCGCCCCGACGCGCTCCTCCCCACCATGGGCGGCCAGACGGCGCTCAACCTCGCCGTGGCCCTCGCCGAGAGCGGCGCGCTTGAGAAATACGGCGTTGAACTCATCGGCGCGAAGCTAGAGGCAATCAAGAAGGCGGAGGATAGGGAGCTTTTCAAACAGGCTATGGAGAATATCGGAATTAAAACGCCTCCCTCTGGCATTGGCACCACGCTCGAGGAATGCCTCAGCATCGCTAACGACATTGGTGAGTACCCGCTCATCGTGCGGCCGGCGTTCACGCTCGGCGGGACTGGCGGCGGAATCGCGTACAACCGTGAGGATTTGTTGGAGATTTGCAAGGCGGGGCTTGCTGCTAGCTTGACCACCCAGGTTTTGATTGAGAAGTCTCTGTTGGGGTGGAAGGAGTATGAGCTTGAGGTTATGAGGGATTTGGCTGACAACGTTGTTATTATTTGTTCTATTGAGAATATTGATCCCATGGGGGTTCACACCGGGGATTCCATTACGGTTGCGCCGGCGCAGACTCTGACGGATAAGGAGTACCAGCGGCTGAGGGATTATTCAATTGCTATAATTAGAGAGATTGGAGTGGAGTGTGGAGGGTCCAATGTGCAGTTTGCGGTTAATCCTGAGAATGGTGAGGTGATGGTCATTGAGATGAACCCCAGAGTTTCCAGGTCTTCAGCTTTGGCATCTAAGGCTACTGGGTTTCCCATTGCAAAGATGGCCGCGAAGTTGTCTGTGGGGTATTCTTTGGATCAAATTCCAAATGATATTACAAAGAAGACACCTGCTAGCTTTGAGCCATCTATTGATTATGTGGTTACTAAGGTAAGCAACTTGGTCGTTGATGTTGCCATCATCAAATTAAAATATACACCAATGTGGCTTGGCCGTTTGTTTTTTAATTTTAAATTCTGTTTAGGTAATGAGTCAACTGCTCATGTAATTGAAAGTTATCGAGTTTATTATATGACAAACTAGCATTAATGTTATGGAGAAGGGTGTGTGAGTGTTACACAATGTGTCAATGACAATATATCATACCAAATTTGTATTTTGTTTGCAACATTTTGGGAACAAAATTGGATTTATTTTTGTCATGTGATTTTGTGGTGCAGATTCCTCGCTTTGCTTTTGAGAAGTTTCCTGGTTCTCAGCCAATATTGACGACACAGATGAAATCTGTTGGAGAGGCAATGGCGGTTGGGAGAACCTTCCAAGAGTCATTTCAAAAAGCAGTACGCTCTCTAGAATATGGATACGCGGGATGGGGGTGTTCGCAGGTGAAGGAGTTGAACTATGACATGGAGCAATTGAAGTATAGCTTGCGAGTTCCTAACCCAGAGCGCATCCATGCCATCTATGCTGCAATGAAACGAGGGATGCAGATTGATGAAATCTTTGAGCTGAGTTTCATTGACCGATGGTTTCTCACACAGCTCAAGGAGCTGGTTGACGTGGAAAGTTTCTTGCTATCACACAATTTGTCTGATTTGACCAATGTTGATTTCTTTGAGGTGAAGAGAAGAGGGTTTAGTGATAAGCAGATAGCCTTTGCAACTAAATCTTCTGAGAAAGAAGTACGCAATAGGCGATTGTCTCTGGGTGTTACTCCAGCATATAAGCGAGTTGATACATGTGCTGCGGAATTTGAGGCTAATACTCCTTATATGTATTCTTCTTATGATTTTGAATGTGAATCGGCTCCCACTACAAGAAAGAAGGTCTTAATTTTGGGTGGAGGACCAAATAGAATTGGTCAAGGGATTGAGTTTGATTACTGTTGTTGTCATGCATCCTTTGCTCTTCAGGTTTGTATTCTTCTCTTTTTTATTAATTGGATTAGATTCCAGGTCTTTTTTTGCTATGAACAGTTTTAGCTAGGTGCGAATGGTGCTGATGTTGCTTTATAGTTATCCAATTCTGATAGGGTGTTTGCTTTAAAATCATTGAACCGTCCATGTTTTGTTTACAGTTGGTCATCTAAGTGGCTATTCTGATTTTTGTGCAGTTGCTACTCTCTTACCATATTCCACTCTTGTCTATTTTGTAGGATGCAGGATATGAGACAATCATGGTGAACTCAAACCCAGAGACGGTCTCCACAGATTATGACACCAGTGATCGTCTATACTTTGAACCCTTGACAGTTGAAGATGTTTTGAACATTATTGATTTGGAAAGGCCTGATGGTATCATCGTACAATTTGGAGGTCAAACACCATTGAAGTTATCTCTCCCCATACAACAATACCTAGATGAACAAAAGCCTGCGTGTGCTAGTGGTGCTGGTCTTGTACGTATTTGGGGAACATCTCCTGATTCCATAGATATTGCCGAGGACAGAGAGAGGTTCAATGTGATGCTTCATGAACTAAAGATTGAACACCCTAAAGGTGGAATTGCTAGGAGTGAAGTTGATGCACTTGCCATTGCAGCAGACATTGGATATCCAGTTGTTGTTCGTCCTTCTTATGTTTTGGGTGGTCGAGCAATGGAGATTGTGTATAGCGATGATAAACTGGTGACATACCTTGAAAATGCTGTTGAGGTGGATCCAGAACGCCCTGTATTAATTGACAAGTATTTGTCTGATGCCTGTGAAATTGATGTTGATGCACTGGCTGACTCACAAGGCAATGTGGTCATTGGTGGGATAATGGAGCACATTGAACAGGCTGGGATACATTCTGGTGACTCTGCCTGCTCTATTCCCACCAGAACTGTTCCATCAACTTGCTTGGATACAATCAGGTCGTGGACTGTAAACTTGGCTAAACAATTGAATGTATGTGGGCTCATGAATTGTCAGTATGCAATAACTCCATCAGGGGATGTATTTTTGCTTGAGGCCAACCCTCGAGCTTCTCGTACTGTTCCATTTGTATCCAAAGCAATTGGCCACCCGTTGGCCAAATATGCTTCCCTTGTCATGTCTGGAAAGACTCTCCATGATTTACAGTTTACAAAAGAGGTCATTCCTAAATATGTGTCAGTCAAGGAAGCAGTTCTTCCTTTTTCAAAGTTCCCAGGCTGTGATGTGTTTTTAAGTCCCGAGATGCGGAGTACCGGTGAGGTCATGGGTATTGACCCTTCATATAATATTGCATTTGCGAAGGCTCAAATTGCTGCTGGCCAGAAGTTACCACTTTCTGGTACTGTGTTCCTTAGCTTGAACGACTTAACAAAGCAGCATCTTCAGAAGATAGCAAAGGCTTTCGTTGAGAATGGTTTCCGGATTGTTGCTACCAGTGGAACGGCTCATGTTCTTAAATTAGCTAATATCCCTGCGGAGGCAGTGCTGAAGTTGCATGAAGGGAGGCCTCATGCTGGTGACATGATAGCCAATGGAGACATTCAATTGATGGTTGTAACAAGCTCGGACGATGCACTTGATCGTATAGATGGTATGGCCCTGAGAAGGATGGCTCTGGATTACAAGGTCCCTATCGTGACAACTGTTAATGGAGCCCTGGCGACCGCTGAAGCAATAAAGAGCTTAAAGGCCAACTCTATCAAAATGATCGCTCTTCAGGACTTCATTGACGGCGAATTTAAAGAGTGAGGAAGTTTTTGCGGACAGCGTCTTTTCTCTCGCAAATGGTTAGGCAATAGACACCAGTAAGCACAACCTGTGTTTTTTTCTTTGCATTTAGTAGTACTAATTTCTGCTAGTCTTTGTGCCTACGCAAGCTCAATTTTTTCATCTGTTATTTGAGATAAATAAATTAGAAAGTATTTGGGATGTGGCATCGTTTTACATTGCTCTCCTTCACTACAGCGTATACATATTGTTAATTGGTTTTGTATATTGACTGCTTAAACTTGGGCTATTGCAGCTTCACGTTAGACTGTACAACTTGCTAGATTTGGAAGTGGCGGAAGAATTGCTATGGGATGCTTTCATTTGTAGGGTGGAAGTGTCAAAAAGAGGATATCAAAGGTCATGTAGTCTGTGTCCCTGACTCTTCATTTAAAACACAGGTGCTTTCGTGTAGAAGATTTTGTAGTATTTGGATTTTTTACCGCTTAATAATTATTCTCATTTTTATAATCTTGCTACATGCCTTTCGCTTTTACAGACCATATAATTAATTTGCAGGAGAAATACATGCCAAACTGGAGATACCACTGCTATTATCATGCTTCAATTTCGTAATTAAAGCTCTTAAAAAAATAATTCAAACACGCTGGTACATACATCATACATGCATCGCATCGCATATGAAGGTCATTATGATAATTATTCGAATGTGTAATAATGTTGGCTTTTTCTACTAGGGCGAGTAAAAGAAGTAAATCTAGTCCATATATTTTTACAAATTTTAATTTGGACAAGCTGTATTTTCTAATGTTTGATATAATCTTTTTTTGAAAGTATTGTTTAAATTATCCTGTTTAATTTTTATGTAAAAAGTTTTTGTACTGTTAATAGAAAAAGCTATGAGCCTTGCATCACATTAATCAAGGTAATTGTAAAAGAAGTTCAATTTTAATGAAATTCTTGTTATGTAAATGAATGGGTTTTTTTCACATTTCACTGCGGAATTGTGTAGGATAAAATAATGAAATAACTGCACGCATGTATATTAAATAATTAATGACAGCAGTTTGTATCGAAGTATATTCTTCTTGTAGAAACTAAAGCATAATAGAATGTATCAAAAACAGGACAATGATAGTAAAATATTCGATATTAATAAATCTAACATTGTTCAAAACTATTGTTTAAATGTCACTCCATCAAATATCGATATCTTGCCACTAATGGGAATATTCGAGAAGATTGTTTCTTTTTGGGTCATAGATATTAACCAAAACTAACACTCTGAAACTCAATTTTATAAGCTAACACAAACATACTCGATAACTGCGTATTCATACTCAACTGATTCAATCTTCAGTGATGATAAAACTTAAAAAATGAGAAAAGCCCAACAAATCTTAGTTATGATTTATGATGAAATGTATATGTTACCTGCTTGCAGAAATAAATATTATGAGAATACCATCGAAATTACAACTAATGCGAACGAAAGACTTGACTAAATGCGTGTTGGTTCAATAATATAGATATTGTATGCTTAAGAAATTCATTCCACGGCTAAATTGGAAAACTGACTTATACATTATTTTTTCTCTCGTGAAGTAGTTTTTCCATATTTTTTTTCTTACAACCTCGCTTTTTTTTTTTGTTTTTTTTGGATGATATTTCTTTTTGCTGTTTGAATGTATATTTTGAAAAGTATGTGAAATATTGCTTAAACACGTCTTGAATTTTAAACTAGTGCTTAAGGACTCCCGTGTTGGTTAACAACTCTTCTTTTCGTGGTCTTTTAAACATAAGTATTGGGTCTGCAAATGACATGCACATGTATCTGTTTGCTCCAAACAAATACACAGCATTTTGAGGTTTGATTTTTCTTGTAACATTGTTTTAGGAACACTGGTTGCATTTGGACTTGGAAGTGAACAGCTTTCGAACGTTGCTTCCACTTCAGCAGCTATATCTTCTTTCGTCACCACATAGAGGAATGAAAAATGAGCCCACATTTTGAATAAAACAAATTATAGATGGATACTAAAAATGGTTCTTAGTTCTCATGGAACTGAGCCTTCCAAACTCTAATAAATCAAGCATGTTCATTTGAAAATTGAGGAGAAAGTTTGACACCTAAAAACGTGTCCATGGGCGAAGAAAGTTAAGTATAGCATGGTCCTATATTCCAAACAAAATAAATTAATCATATAACTGCCTTCCACAACCAATTTGTCAGCTTTTTATCAACGGTCTAAGTGCGCAATGTATATGAATTTGGAAAACCTTTCCAACTTTTCTGAATTACTGATATGAAATTAAAAATAATTAAGACACACATTTTAACTGTGAGTTAAGGTGTTATAGTCCTTGTGTGAATTTCATAAATAAAATTGTTATATCATTCAAAATTACTATTAAATTGATTTTGGGCTAATATTTGTATACTAGTCTTCAAATTGAAACCGAGTTTTGAAAAATTAAAAAACTTATATTTGAGAGTAAAATCATCCTAATTCTTACTATTAACTAACTTTTAAAAGAAAAAAAATTAAACACAATCTCCTTCATTTTAAAATCAATTTTTTATCTATGACCAATTTTACTATTTGCCTTTTAATGTTCATTTTAATTACGAACTTTCAATTTACTTTTTAACAATTACATTAGACTTTTACGTTCGTTCTTAATTAGGAGAATAAAGGTACAGTAAAAGAAGAATATGAGGATAGAACAAGTAGAAATAGCATTATGCTAAAGAATAACGTTATATATTCTTACAACAATGTTATAATTTTCATAATAATTATTTCAAAAAGTTATATTTATAACGATTTTTGATTGATTCGTAATATATATATATATATATATATATATATAAAAGATATATTCCCTTAAAAAAGTGTTGTTGAAGGTTCTCTTTTAACTACACCTAGCAACTATCACACACAATATTGGATATATTCCCTTCAACCTTCAAAATAACGTGTTGGTAAAGAGTTCTCTTTCAACTAAACCAATTCAAATCCATCCATATCCAGAAACTGCATCTTCATTCACTTTTTTTGGATTGATTAGAGGTTGTAATTAATTGAAGAGAAAATGAGAAAAGAAGGAGTAATAAATAAAATTGAAAGGACTAATGGTATAATTAGTAGTAACAACCAACATTCAATATCATTGATTTCTATATATTCCTTATGGGCAGGACAAGTGATGATGGTCATTGCCCTGAGGATTCCTTCCTTCATCATCAACCTCAACAACTTTGCAATTTTCCAAGTCTTAAGACAAACTTTAATTAAAAACATGTCATAACACCAACTTCAATAGTTTTATGTTTGACTTCCATGCACTTTATACTTGGATAAAGTTTGATTAGAGTAACATAGATATGCTTCCTGGTGTTTATTAATTAAAATTTGATGTTTTACTTGACAATTTACATTTTATTAAGAGTGCTATATAGTCTACTTCTGATCTTAGTTATTAAATATGTTGTTATAAGCAATTAACTGCTTCCCCTTATGAATGTTCATATTGTTTGAATATTAATGGATTGTTTAAGGAGAAATTTTGACAAGAAGAATTCTTGTTTTGTTTAACATGATTTAATTGTATGAGTGATAAATTCCCATGTGTTTTACAATTAGTATTAATTGTTTTAAGATTTACTTAATTACTTGAACACTCTTTCTTTATGAAACATCTAGCATGCAAGTTGAATTATAATTTAAAAACAATCAATCATAAATATTATACGAAATTTTATAATTTATTTTTATATAATATATAATAATAAGAGAGATTTATTTTTATTCATGAGAAATCTAATTTAAAAAACTTTAATATTTTTTTTAATCTTTTTCTTTCTATCACTGAGCGAAAAAACTTAAACGACTACTTTTTGAAATGATTATTTTTTATATATATTTTTTAAAAATAATTAAAATAAAAGTACAATAACAATATTTCAAAAATATATTATTTAACTTTTTGAGATAAATATATATATATATATATATATATATATATATATATATATATATTAAGTGTAGATAAGTGTCATGAGTTTGATACTTAAATTTATTTATAATTAATAATTATATTTTTAAGATATTTTCTATTGAAGAAAAATTATTTTATAGTTTATCGAGTTCATATTTATTTTTTACTTTCTCACTACAAAATAGAAAGATAATAATTTTTACTTAAAAAACATTAAACATAAATACCATTGATTTTATGTTTTTATAACGACATGACAAAGTGGACCAACTTAAAAAGGTGTCACAATTTCACTTGCTAGCATGTCACTAGCATGCCATAATTTGACAGGTATATTCATTGTGAGTCGGCAAATTCTTTTTTAAATTAAAAATTAAAATAAAAAATAGAAATTATTTTTTTATATTAATTATAATGAAGTGATTTAACATAAAAAATACTTATTATTGTAATTCATCCAATTAAAGACTTAATTAAATAACGAAAAATTTATAAAATATTTATAACATTAAGTCTATTTATATTATATATAATTTCTTTTACTTTTTTATTTTCGACACACATACTAATTTCAAAATAATATTTTAAATTGCAATATTATTAGTTAAGCATATTCTTTCATAATTTTTCGTAATTGCACGTTCATTTCTTCAATCAGTTTATTTACTATATCACATGTTATTATTACGCGTTGGTTATTAGAAGTGAAATAAATACTAATTATTTAAAATAAATTCCTATTTATGAATATACTGTTTTTGTAAATTGTATTCTACAGGTACCCTTATTTTCAACTTATTTTTATAAATAAATAATAAAAAAATAAAAAAATGAATTTCAAATAATATTGATTCTAATATTAATACAAAAACTTAACAACTAAAGATATAAACCAATGACTATAATTTAATAAGTACCTCGTACATCCGCATAAACTCACTACTAGAGAAAATCGTAAACAAATTTACTGTATATAGATGTTTTTACAACATGCAAATTTAAGTCTTGAAATACCACATCATCTTATAAAGTTTTTTATTCTTCCTCTTTTATACTTTAAGTTCATTACCAACAGTATACTTAATAGTTACAACGTGGTATCTCAAGTTAACATTTGTGAATTTACTTCAAATTTTTTGGTTTATTTTAAAATTCTTTATTTTATTTTGGTTTGTCTTTTAACATTTTATATTTCATTTAAGATAGTGTGTTATTTTTAATTTTTTTTTATCAAATCATTACTTTTTGATATTTCTTTGTTCTGCTTGTTTTTTTTTTTTTTTTTTCAATTTTTTTTTTTTTTCTTTTTTTTTTTTTTTTTTTTTATTTATTTTTTTTT
>Ga0209489_106612_pt1 | contig 18415 bp, 7 predicted proteins | sample SiratrowhiteBW_FD_187527 | JGI IMG/M metagenome (GOLD analysis project Ga0209489, IMG submission 187527) | Root nodule microbial communities of legume samples collected from California, USA - Siratro white BW (SPAdes) (version 2) | ecosystem: Host-associated > Plants > Roots > Nodule | place: USA...
GAGCATGTAAGTTTTCTTTTATAAGTTTATAATATATGTCAAATGTTTGTTAATTTTGAAATTCTAAGACTAAACTTTGCAATTTATTTCAGGTTTTTATAGATACAGAGCCATTGGCAAGGTCTGAGATAGAAGAAGTTCAACAAGAATGGGCAAAGTTTTTTCTTAAAGTTAGAAGTACATCTTAGTATTAGAAGTTTTCTTAATATATTACAAGATCATTTTAGTGTACATTGTTATGTATATTATTTGTAGGACTATTTCAGAATTAAATTATATGAACTGAAAATGAATTAAATCTGGTTATGGAACTGTTTGCAGGTTGGGTAGTAGCTAATTTAATCTATTTCTTTAAAAAAAACACACACACAACATCGGTTAAGGTCAAAAACGACGTAGTGAAGGACTCACCACGTCGTTTTTTACCATAACCGACGTGGTGTTTAATAATATTATTATTATAGGGAGTTGCACCACGTCGGTTTTGTCCCAAAAACGACGTGGTGCAACTCCTTAAAATAATAATATTATTAAACACCACGTCGGTTTTGTTTTTCTTAACCGACGTAGTGAGTTCAATCACTACGTCGGATATTAAACCGACATATGATTCAACGTCTCCTGGATCAACTTCGGATCGAAAACCGACGAAAAAAGCCTCTTAAAACCGATGATGATGGCTATTTTTCTACTAGTGTAAAAAAAATTCAATTCTAGATAAAGTATACTTTCATCTAATAGTTTATTCAAGTAGTTCAGTAGAGTATTATAGGATTGTTCATATATCATTACAGTGTGTAATAAATTCTAGATAAAGTAATTTATTATTATTATTAGTATATTCAAGTAGTTCAGTAGAGTATTATAGGATTGTTCATATATCATTACAGTGTGTAATAAATTCTAGATAAAGTAATTTATTATTATTATTAGTAGTAGTCTTTGCACAAATACTAGAGGAAACCAATAGAGGAAACCAATTGAGAGGATGGCTTGTATGGATTTGAGAAGGAAGGTAAAATGAAATCCTTCTAGATCATCGAGCACAGGTGGAACTATTAAAAATTAGGTGATGCCAGATTGCGTCACCCAATTAAAATTCATAATTCTTTGTTGTCAACTTTACAACAAACTTTCTTGGTGAATTGAACTTTATTTAAAATATAATTAAAACAAATATCAATTTTTGACCAAATGACTTTTAATCAAAATTAAACATAATTAAGCGAATTAAAATATTTCGAAAGTGCATCTTTATTTCTTTCTAAATAAATTCAAAAGTCACACTCATATAACTAAATTATTAAATCAACATGACTTAATTAAACATGATTGAACATTTTCAATTTGATTAAAAGAAAAATGCCGCGACGTCACTTATTAGCAAACTAGCAAACTTTGGAAGGAAACTAGCATGAGTAACTGAACAATTTTCAAATTGAACGTTTTCAAGTGGTGGTTTTCTCAGAGTGAACTTCGTTCAGAAGCTTCAGCATCGAATCCAACTCCCTCTGCGAGCTTCCACCTTTCCCAACCGCCCGCAGCGCCGCTTCCCTCAATTCTTCAGCCCTCACCCTCTCCTTCGTTCTCCCCAAAGCCTTCTTAATTATCTTCGCCAACTCACTAGCCTCTGGAAGCTTCTCACCTTCAGCACCACGAATCCCCATGCCCAACTCATCCACCACGAGCCTCGCGTTGATGTACTGATCCGCAAACTTCGCCCACGTCACCTTCGTCACCCCTGAAACCAACGCTTCCAACATCGAGTTCCATCCACAGTGACCTAAAAACACCCCCACCGCGCGGTGATTCAGTATAACCAACTGCGGTGCCCACCCCTCTATCAGAAATCCCCTCTCCCTCACTCCCACCCGATCCATGAACCCAGACGGCAGCTTAGCCGCCTCCTGTCCCGCGTCTGAATACCCAATCGACAAAATAAAGTTGACCCCACTGAGTTCCAAAGCGCGCGTCAACACCTCCATCTGCGAACTCGAGAGAACCGTAAGGCTCCCGAAACACACATAGACAACCGAACACTCCTCGCGCGAGTCCAGCCATTCAACGATGTCGTTTCGCGAAACGGCGCTGTTCCCCCCGCGCTCTTCCGGTTTGGGCAAGCCGTTTTCAATCGGTAAAACTGGGCCCACCGCCCAGACTCTTTGGTGTCCGAGTTCTTTCTTCAAATTGTCAATGTAAACTTGTTCGAACTCGTTGAAAGTGTTGATAACGAGGCCCCAGGAGTCAATGTTGAAGAGCATGTTCTCTCGGTGGAACTCCCATTCGGGTCCTCCTCTTTCGTTCGCGGTGAATACCTGCGGGATCTGCGACCAAGGATAAACCGGGGAGTAGGGAAGATTGGGGAACGAAACGGCGGAATTTGGGTCTTCGGGGTTGACATTTTCCGGGACGTCGCGCCATATGGATTGGTAGATGGAATACGCGGAGGCGCCGGAGGCAGAGAAAACGATGCGCGGCACGTGGAGGTCACGAGCGAGGAGGAGGGTCCAACCGAGAAAGTAATTGGAGATAATGGCTAAAGGGGGAGTGGTCTGGGCCTGGGCCCAGTCTACGATTAATTGGCGGTGGTGGTTGCGCATGAAGTTGATCAAGTCGCCGAGAGTCTGTTTGGGGTTTGAAAAGTGAGGTTCGGGAAGGAGTAGGGTTTGGAGAAGTGGAGAAAAATTGGTTGGGACCAAGGGATGTTTTTGTGGGGTGATGAGAACGGTGACTTGAACGCCGCGAGAGACAAGGGCCTTGGCGAACTCCAAGATGGGGAGCAGGTGTCCGGAAGAAGGGAAGGGGTATACCAGAACGTGACCTCTTGCAGTAGACATTTTTTAACTTTGGTGTGTTGTGTGAGTGAGAGTGACGATGGTTGGTTGAAATAGAATGAACAAAATAGATAAATGCACACCGTGGTAGGTGGAAAAGTAATGACAAAGGACTAGCTTGTAGGGAAACAGTGCAGACATTTTGCGGTCACGCAAGAAGCACGATGCACGACTCAGGAAGAGGACATGCAAAAAATAATTATTGTACGGGAAGAAGACACATCAACACCTAACAAATTTTAAACTTTTATAAAATAATTTAACAAATTTTAAATTTTTTCAAAAAAAAAAAAAAGAGTAAAATAAGAATTGTAAAGTGATTTCAACGTGTCGTTTTTCCTATAAATATAATTTTTTTTCATAATAATAATAATAATATTCTTAAAAATAAGTTGTCACATCATTATTATAGTTATTAAAAAATTATTTTCTTAAAAATAAATATTAATGGATTTTTAAAGTATTATAATAGAATATCACCAGATGGAACCACTGTATTGTCACGGTATTCTCGCATTGCTTATTTATTTTAAAAAATTAATAATAAATTGAATAAAAATTTAAGAAACAATTTTAAAAATTGAATATAAACATTAAGACATGATTAATTTTTTTGAAATAAATAAAAGAAATCCACTAAACACACTCTACATTTATTTAGGAGAATGAACTCTTGAAGCTTTACTGTGTTTTGTAACTTGTAACTAAATTATAATTTGTAGTTTATTTTACTCTTTCTTGTTAATTTTATATTTTATTAAATTTTTTATTATCTTTAATCATTTTTAATTAAGTATTTTTAGTTAAATAATTCTAATTTATAAAACGAAATAACTATTATGTTATTTTTATTTATTAATTTTTAAATTTTTAGATAAATTACATTAAAAAAGTTAATATTATAGATTGAGGTAATTAAAGTTTTATTACTTAATATAAATTAGTTCAGATAAAATAACTTACTGAAATAGAAAAGAGTACAAAACTTAAAACAATAAATAGAAACATTAATACTTTTAATAAAAAAATTAATTATTTTTAAATAAATCTACAAATTATAATTATAAATAATATATTGTCTAAAAGAAAAACTTTGTTTATAATAAAATTTATATAGTGATATACTTTTATGTTCATTTATCAAATAAATTATCAGTTAAGTTTACTGAATACTCTTAAACTAATAAATTAATTTATCAACCTAAAACATAAATTAAAATTTCATCGCTTAGGAAGTAACTTATCGAGAAGTAACTAATTTATTAATCATCACTTAACTTATCACGATAGTTTTTACCCGATAAATTCATGAAAAATCATGCTTTCGACCCATTTCTAAGTTGATTTTTCTCTCTTTTCTCTACTAAAAATCGTATCCAACAAAGAGTTTTTTATTTTTCTATCATAGATTTAGAGGGCACTAGTAAAAAAAACACATTCTACGACAGGATATTATCGCGGTTAGAAAAGAACCGCAATTAAAAACAATGCAGTGACATTTTTTAAATTAAGTACAACGATACTACCGCGGTTGTCCATAACAACCGCAATCGTATTAACATTGCAGGAGATACCACCGTGGTTGGTACGAGAACCGCGATAATAAGAAACACAAATATTTAAAATTGAAATACTGTAGGGAGATACCATCACGGTTGTTTCCAGAACTGCGATGGTATGTAGGATACAAGCGCAGTTCCCACAAACAACCGCGCTTGTATCCCCTGTTTTAGGGTTTGGCGATTGTTGAGGTCATGCAACTCTGCCACAAACACATGGTTTGGCGATTATAAGCAGTAGTGTTCGACAATTGGCAAGACAAGCACGTCTTCCATTCTAACCACCCATGCACTTTAACAATAACAACACTCCGCTCTCTATCCCACGCCGCCACTACGCAACCACCATGTTCTGCTGCAATGCTTTCTCCCCTTCTCCCTTTCGATTCTCCACCGGTTTGTGTCTTTCTTCTTCCATTTTCCTCAATTTTCCAGTACAACAGCTCTTGATTTCTGATTGAACAGGGCAACGTAGAAGCATGTTCATCCAAATGCAACCCACGCCAATCCCTCCTCTCTCATGTTTTATCCCGGCAAACTTGTCAAGGACGCTGGGAGCACCGACTTCCCCAACCTTCGTTCCGCCATGAATTCCCCCCTCACTAAATTGCTCTTTGCATTCGACGGTATCTTTCTTCCTTTTCTTCCTTCATTTTTTCGTTTTCCTATTTACTTTGGGATTCTATCTGCTTCGTCCCTCTTAGCTTGTAGATGTTACTCGCGTTTTCTTTGGATCCGATTTCGTTATCGTTACGAAATTGGATGAAGCTGCTTGGGAGTTCCTAAAACCTGAAGTCTTTGCCTCTATTATGGATTTCTAATCTTCCGGTCAGCCTCTCTTTTTAGATTCTCAAGTTGCCGTTGCCATGGACACAGCTCTGCCACCACGACCTAAAATCGGAAAATTTCTTATTTACAAACAAGAAAGAGAATTCACCACTCCAGGCCATTGACTTTGGGCTTTCCATATACCATCGTGGTTGTTTGTTAAGAACCGCGATATTATGTTATTATGCTTTCTATCATGGTTATACAACCACGGTGGTAGCTTTAGTACTTTTTGATGCGGTTAGATCTACCGCGGTTCCAAAGCCGCGGTTATAAGTCTTGTATAACCGCGATTAAATATATTTTTTTTACTAGTGGGGGTGCTTTTGATATAAAAGATGAGTAAGAATAAAAAAGACCTGAACACAAAGATGCATGGCCAAGAAACCACAGGCTCGTATCAAATGTTGATAATGTATGATCAACTTATGAAATAAAAATTAATTGATTAGCCTAGATATTCTCAATAATTGATATGGAAATATCCATTTTGATGCCTATTGATCGAATAACAAAATATTTTTTGTACAAATTACTTGAATACAGTTTCTTCATAAAGAGAAGGAGTCTTATAAATAACTACAATAAGAGGAAGATACTTTTATATGGGTTGACAAAAAGTCAATACTTTGAACCAGAATAATTTGGCGCCCACCGTAGTGTAGGTAAACTATTCCTATTCCACGAAGCAATAAACGAAGAACTAATAAGAGAATCATAAGGAATCACAGACAACGTCCTCAAGTGGAAGAAGACGGCGACACCCTTACATTACAACAAATATTACTTATTGTTCAAGAACTTCAACGAAGCAAGACAACAGGCGGATGAGGCTTATGCAGAACAAGAGCGTCTCAGAGAGGAGGATGAAGAATCACACCACTTGATGGAGGAAGCGCTTTGTAAGATCCTAAAAAATAGCTCTAGAATAAAAATGTATTAGAACCTAAAATTTAGATTTAGATATAAATAAGATGTCACCTGAATATTTTATTTTTAAAAAAAAAAGTTCATAAAAATAGGAAAATCAGTTATATAGTTTTCACTTTTATATATAAAAAAAAAAACAACTCTCTCTTCAAGAAGTGGTTCTTCCCCTTTTATCTACCTTCTCTCTAACATTCCGCCTTCCTTCCTTATCAGGCTAACGATTAAAGATCACCCCTAGATTCCTGACATCGAGTAGAGTAAGAGTGTTTGATCAGATTCTTGAACAGAGTGAATTCATTTTCTGCTCATCTTCCTCAGAGTCAGTTTTAGGTCAATTCCATTCTTTGTAGGGGTATTTTGCTTGTGTCCTCTAAGACATCAGACTGAGTCCCTGTTGGTCTTTTGTCATAGTAGTGTAGTATGATAATTGGTCAGAAGCTCTTGATGCAGGTTAGGTTGTCCGTGATTTTAGGTTTTTGGAACTTCTTTTAAGGTCTCTACTCTATACAGGTAAGGAAAGCTAATTGTATGTTTTCATAAATGTTAGCTTACTTTGAAATAGTGAATGTTATGCATGATGTGTGAGATATATTTGTGATACCCACATCTGGAGTCGAAAACTTCATATGGAAAAACATTGTGTGTCGTTTTGTAGTCTCGAGAACACTAATATCTGACAATGGAACACAATTTAACAATCAAGTCAGGAACATGTGCTAGAATTGGAAATCAACTAGGTGTTTTCATTTTTCGAACACATGCAAACCAACAACCAAGTTGAGGCAGCCAATCAAGTTATCTTGCGAGGGATAAAGAAAAGACTACATTCAGCTAAGGGTAGTTGGTCGGACGAGGTGCCTAAAGTGTTATGGTCTTATCACACAACACCCAATCCACAACTAGAGAAACACCATTCAACTTGGTGTATGGAATCGATGCCTTAATCCCAATAGAAATTGTTGAACCAACACCTCACACATACAATTTCTCTCATGAAGATTCCAAGAAGGGCTAGAGGGCTAACCTGGATTTGTTAGAAGAAGTAAATGAGTGTGGCCAAATACAAGCTTAAGCCTTAAAGAGGCGAAAATGAAGTACAAGAGCAAGGTGATTACCCGATAATTCAAGTTAGCAGATCTGGTTATGAGGAGGAGTCAACTCACTTGGATGAACAATAACCTTGCTCTGAAATGGAGTGGACCTTATAGAGTACGTGAAGTTCTCAGGAATGGAGCATATTTGTTGGAGACAATTGACAGAGGAATAATCCCTTGAACATGGAATACTGACAAATTGAAATTTTATTTTAGTTGATATTCAAACATTGTTATTGGAACTTGAACATTTTGTCACATTGAGCTACACTCATTTCCTTTGAGTTTTTTGACAATTTTTCTCAAGGACCTTTAATGAGGTCGTACACCTTAATAAATATATGAGTTTTCAATAATTCATGAAGATCTGACTACATAAAGATCCCAACTTCATCCTGGAGCCTCCAGATTTTAACTGGAATCCGACATCAGTCAAAGGTCGATTACATAAAGACTCCAGCTTTTTCATGGAGCCTCCAAATTTTAACTAGAGTCCGACATAGGCTAATAGCCTACTACACAAAAGACTTTAGCCTCACCCTGGAGCCTCTATATTTTAACTGGAGTCTAACATTGACCAAGGGCTGACTACGTAAAAGACTCCAGCCTCTTCTTGGAGCCTCCAGATTTTAACTCGAGTTCGACATTGGCTGAGAACCGACTACCAAACAAGATTTCACCTAATGATTAGGCTTCGGCTAAAGGACGTAGACTTGCACGAGTGAATACTGAAACAATAAAGTCAACATACTAGGTTTTGCAAAAATTTTTAACTTTTATAGAATATATATTGTCAGGGAAATTCAAAATTTTCTATGCTACAGTAGACTTTTTGAGACAACAATTATGTGTGCACTGAGTAGTGATAGCAATGATGAAAACATAACATTTAAAGTTCATACAAATGGATGGGTAGGATAAAAGCTTAACATATTCTATTCATTTAGTTAAGTTCAAGCTCGATTAAAAGTTCAAATTTACAAAAGAGATGAAATCATGTGCTAAATCTTAAATTCTATTAACTAAGGTTCCATTCACCACTATCTTGAAGGGATCTAAGGCCGAAATGTCTAGATCTGGAAAAAGGATGCAAAGTTATACGTTTGCACCATCAAAACCTAGCCCATACACCCCAACCATTTCATCTTTAAAAGTGTTTTTCCTCTCTTGCCATCCTTTTCCTTTTTCAACCATTTCTCTTTGAAGAGCTTCACCTTTTTGTTTCCATGATTCTTCCTTAGTGGTGCAATCCTTGGTGAGTTTCTCCTTGTGCTGCCTCTCATCTTCAAGCTCACCCAAAAGGCGAGTAATATCCTTTTCTAGCTTGGCAACCTGTTGGTTTAATGCCTTGTTGCGGGTACGAACCTGAAAAATCTCGGTTGTCTCAGTTTTCAGCTAAGCAACTTGCTTGAAAAGTTTTTCAACCTCGCCAAAGCTCGCTTTGACTTGGCTAAATTCACCTTGGAGCTCTTGTCATTGTTTAGTTTTTCTTTCCTCCATCCACAAATTTTCCTTAGCTTTCTTCCCCGAAACTCATACCAGATCTACCAACTTGTAGATTAACCCCTACATCTCGACGTCTAGGTAAGGGATATTCTTTTTATCCAGGGATCGAGCATCCACTTCGAACAAGTTAAAGGTTTTATTGTAGATGCCAAATTTGAAGTCAAGGCTCTAAAAACTATCTTGTGTTCGACCACAAGGGTCAAGTTTTCTCCCTCTTGAACTTCTGGGGATGGACACCTTCCATCCAATCTTGAGCCTGCGAATAAAGGATGAATAGGCTCTTTAGTCACCTTTATGCCTTTTTTCCTTATGAGAGGTTGCTCAGGCATGGTGGTTTCCATTTCTCCTGTAGGACGCTTGCATTTGTCCAACTTCTCAACCACTTGAATTTCTACAACTTTTTCCACCTCTTTTCCTTTCCGAGCTTGAATCTTTGAAGAATCGCCTTGCCAAATCTTGATCATGGATCACCATTTTATCTACATAATCAACGTATATGTCATATCTCAAAATATGAGTCAACACAGGAAGTAAAGGAAGGAGAAATATACCAATATAATCTTTTAATTTCAATGCGTAGAACTCAAGCTTTAACAAGATACTAGTGTAAAAAATGGCTCCCAACATTTCTCATTATATACAATTATTATGTTTGGTTTCATCAAGTTCCTTCGAAGACCGAGCACTCTGACTTTAAGGGTTGGATGACCAATATAGAGGAAACCCCTATAAGAGTGAAGGTTCTCTGGTAGAGGAACAAATTTTAATAAAATATGTTTTGATGTTTTCATAGGAGGATTCAAAAAAGGTGAGAAGCCCCCTCACACTCACTCCATTGAGAGAAACCGACAACTAGTGGGAATACTTTCTACTTTCAAAAAAGTAAAATAACATGTTGTACTTGGAATCATACCAAAATGGGTGCACAAAATCGACAAAGCCCTAATGAATGCCCAACTATTCGGGTGAAGTTGGATAGGGACAACATTCAAAATAATAAAGACATGTTTTTCAAAATGTATCTAAATGAAATCTAAGTCCTATCTTTAAAAGCAAAATGACATAGAAAAAGGAAAAATGGCCCTCTAAATACCTTGTGTTACCCCTAAACACTGGTTCTCTTGATTCATAGGGAACAAGTACAATATTTTTTTGTCAATTTTACTAAAGGCCTACATTTCGCATAAATTTCTCAAGTCTTTAGAAGAAGTAATACTCGATGTTGCTTTTAACAACCCGACTTTAGCCCAAATAGTTAACAATCACAAAAAATCAACCCTAGGAAAAGAGTGGTAAATTTCTATGAAACAAGGTTTAAGGATAAAGAGGAAAGACAAAGCGTACCTAGATTTGAAGAAACACAAAGATAATAAATTGAATCCTACAAAAAATAGTTGAACTGAGGATGCAAGGCGAAGAGAGAAGAAGACGAAGTGCTAGAGTTTTGGGCAAGCATATGAAAGGGTAAAGAAAAGGGTGGTTAAAAGAAAACCAATAGGTTTTGGCCATGTGGAAAGTTTTGAATCAGGGTTAACAATTGAAATGAAATTACTCATTATTACAAGGTTCTAGAAGTTTCAATGAATATACCGAGGAGACTTTAAAGCCTTTTCACTTATTCGGCTTAAGGATGGGGGACTTGCGACCGATTCTAGGCCTAAAGGCGATGTTTTTAGTATAAAGGAGGAGTGATAATAGTAAAGAATTGAACACCAAGACGCATGGGCTGGGAGACCATGAGCCCATATCAAATGCTGGTAATCTATGATCAACTTATCAAATAAAAACTAATTAATTGACCTAAAGATTCTCGGTAACTGATATGGAAATATTCTTTTGATGCTTATTGATCGAATAACAAATATTTTGATATGAGTGACAGAGTTAAATTATATGATATTTTTTAGCTTATTTTCATAACGAAATCAATTCTTTCTAAGCTGGAAACCTTCTAAATCTCATGTTTTTATATATAATTTGTTCTTTTATGGATAAGTTGTTGCTTGAGTTTTTGATCAAATATTAGTCTATATCCCATTAATTTTATCAAATAAATAAACAGGAAGCATTTGGGTTAAGAAGAGCAAGATTGGAATCCCTGAGGTGCACATAATGATAAAATGGGAATGTTGATGTTGATAACTGGGTCGGGCACCAAGGTGGGCACACATTTCATGGGCCAGGCTCAAGATGTTAAAAATGGGTAAAAAGCAATGAAATTGCATCAGAATCCAATTACGCCCAACACCACTTTGCTACGCCTGGCGTGCACGCCAAAGAATAGGTTATATTTAAGAAACCTTTCACATTAGGGTTTGAATCTTCAGCCAGAGATTATAAAAAGTCAGACTTGGAGGCAACTTAGGGTTTTTTGGGTTTAATTCACCCTCTTCCATTATGTTTATTGGTTGTTTCATGTTCTCATGACTATGAGGAGCTAAACCCATTATTCTTGGAGTTATATGTAATCATATGGAACTCTCATGTAATTGTATTTGGCTTTATTTTATGTCGAATCATAAATTATTTTTCTTCAATACATCAGTATATGAATTCTATGCTTATACTTGTTTTGCGAATTCATAATTCAATAAGAGTATTGGAAAATATATTTTGAATCTAGAACTTAATTTACCAAACGAAAGTTCATGTCTAGGAATAAAGCATGATTCCTTCGTTGTCATAATATTCTTCTTTGAAGGCAAGATTCACCTTGTCGCGACCTCATCGACGACGAACGACGATAAAAAAAGAAATTATTTAATTGTGTAATATGGAGAAAGTAAAGAAAAATAATAAAAAAAAATGGAGTCGCCACCGTAATTTTAAGGAAAACTATGGAAAACCAAAAAGAAAAGGGTCTGCGAGTTCAGAGAAAAGGGTAAGGGAGTCGGTTAAGAGTGGGGAAGGTATTAGCACCCCACATCCCCTATCCGAAGACAGTATCTTAAATCGAAATGTGAATTAAAAATAAGAGATTTTCTATATGCTTTAATTTCCTTAGCAAAGAAGCGCAGACAAAAATGGGGATTTAAATTAAGGGAGACCCGATGAGGTTTGACCTCGCTCCTACGACGTATTTATGTTATAAAATAGAAAATCAGGGCATATGTAGTTCTTCCTATAACAAGGACAGTTGAATTTTTTATGATTTTTTATGATTTTATTATTTTTTATTTTTTTACTAGATTGGTGGATGAGTGGTATTTTGGTCTTTTTGGGATTTTTATGAAGTAAAAACCCTAGTTATGAAGAAAAGGCTTATAAAAAAGAAAGCAGTGATCGTTCAAATACTCCATGCACAATGCCAGCGGACGTGGCTCACATGGGAGTTGTATGGTTGGGCTACGCTAAACTCTCAGTGCATGAAAGGTAAAAGCATACGTGCATTTTCCTACACTGCGAGTCTAAATGAACCAAAGCTTTGGAGAGAGAGGGAGTTTTATTCTTAACCACTGTAGATGAACCCTAAAGAGGCAGCATTCGTGCCAAGGGTTATCACCTCAATGGATTAAGTTTTCACCTATATTGGACTAAGGCAAAAGGAAGCCAAAAGAGGAAGATTTTTTTAAGATGCAAGCCATGAGCTGGATCAAACGCATCCTTTGGATAGCGTTCATGTCACTAGAAGGTTCATCTAACTCAAGCAAGCCTCATGAGTCAAAAGCAAAGGGTTTGGGACTATGAAAATTCAGCATGTGAGGGCAGCATAAAATGATAAAAACCAAACTTTGGAGGGGAATTTGAGGTATCAAATGGGCATGTAAATGAACGAGCTATATACCAACTTAAAGAGCTCCAGGACCTCTTTCCAACGCATGCTCAAACAACTCCTACAAGTTCAAGGAGCTCGAGAACGAGATCCTCAAAGTTCGTCCATTGACCAACTTGCACATTTTAGCATTGGGCACACAAAATGTAGTGGCGAAACCTGATTTTCGGGGCTGATTTTCGGGATCTTAATGATGTCATATATGGCCTTGCCATATATCATTTTGAAGAGCTCCATGAGCTCTTTCCAACACCTACTCACACATCACCTAAAGGTTCATGGATTTCGAGAACGAGTGCTCCAAAGTTTGTACAGTGACCAACTTGCACCCTGCCTACACCAGATCACCAGAAAACAGTGATGAGACGCGATTTTTGGGGTCTGATTTGAGGGATCTAAAGCTATCATAAATGTCAAAGCCATATACCACTTTAAAGAGCTCCATAAGCTCTTTCTAACGCATGTTCACACAGCTCCTACAAGTTCAAGGAGCTCGAGAATAAGATCCTCAAAGTTGTGCCCATGATCAACTTGTGTTATTTTATATGCTAGGAAATAAGATTAATGGTGAAACCCGAACTTTGAGGCTAGATTTGGAGCATCTATGGTTATCATAAATGAGTTTTTGATTTTTCACAATTGATTTTATGTGCTCCAGTTAACTGTATTTATTTATTGTACTTCCAAACCCCATTTACAATTCCTACTATACTTATACAAACACATGCAAGCACATTATTACGCAACTCAAACTCTCTCTCCCTCAGGTCGTACGTTCTAAAATCACTAGCCACAATTTGATCTTATTTTGCACATCAAAGTTCAATATAACTGCTTATTTAAACTTCTACAAAGCATTGGAAATTTTAAAACAAATGCAAAACAGAGGCGAAATCTAGAATAGAGTATTCTAAATTTTCAACACCTAACATCAATATTTTTGAGATTTTTTAGTTTTTCTGTATTGCAAATTTGGATGTGCTTATTTTAAACATATTTTCTGTAATGTTTGTAGTAAAGTTTCCAATCGGATGCATTTTGCCAAACAATTTCAAAAGAATGATACCTGTAGGAGTCCAACATATTTGAACATAACATCAAGACGTAATAGGAACCTAACTCTAAAAAACTCATTAATAATCTAATAGCAAGTCTAAAAACTCAAAAACACTAAAGGAAAAACAGATAAAGCTTCACATAAGTTTAGTTTATAAAAGATGTTTCATCAAACACATAGTAAACATAGTACAAGCATTTCAACAAACACCTTATGAACTAGTTTCTAAACATGGATTTTATGGCATATTTGAGAGTATATGAGTAGATAAAACAATAACAGAATATAATCTTGAAAAATGCCTAAAAATAAAATGATCCAATTGAACAAAATCAATAAAACACAAAAATAAAATAGTATCAAGTGGTGGAACAACACTAACACTCCTAGTTCATGTAATTTTGGATGGTTCAAGGTAGAACAAATGATTTTAATCGATTAAATTCAACAAGAAACATTTAAAAAAATGAAAAATAGTTCAAGACAGAAAAATTTTTATACAACATAGAAATGGGAAAATTTTTGGAAGAATTGCTTATCTCTTGAAAACCAAAGCTCTGATAAAAATTATCCAAATCCTTTCTCCAATTGCATTCGCCTAGTGCTTCTTCATGGTGATTGCAGGCAGTGGAAGAATGTGATGTTTGAAATATTTATACGTGTAGAAATGGAAGTTGGAGTGAAGATAGTGTGAGGATAGGCCAACACACTTAGGAGGAGGCTAGAGTAGAGTCTTGAGAATGAAGACTAATCTAAGGAGATCTCTTAGAACAAGAAGAGTCAATTTGGACAACAGTTTTATTCTTATTCATCAAAAGTAGAAAAACAAAGCATACAAGGTTCCTATGTATGGTGCATGGCCGTCCAAACCTCTCCAATGAGGAGTTGATACACGTCAAACTAAGACTGGAGAAAATCCTCTCCATACATAGGATGACATGTGGCAAGTGAAAAGAAAGCATGAATAGGTGGCGATACCTAACCTTACACATAGGCACCACCTAAGCCCTAAGTAGGCACCACATAGCCTTAGTAAACGCCCCTTATATCTCCCTTAATGTTAGGGTTTTTTATTTCAAAATTTCAAGACAACCTAGTCTACTTTTGATCAAAATACAAGACCCAAAATTTAAATTTATTTGCTACTTTGGCCCAAAAATACAAGACCCAAATAAATCCTACACTACTCTATATAATTTATACAAAGTGTCTGAAGAAGAAAGATTTTTAATAAAATACTTTCCACAAAAGAAAAGTCTTATGAAACCCTTATTCCTCTTCCATTCTTTCAACCATCCTTCTTGTGACTGGCCCAACAAGTGGTCTCCCCAATGATCCTCCATCAAAACCTTTGGATGTGATTTGTGTTTTTTACATATAGGTAGCTAATTGTTTTAATATTAAGAGAGAGAGAAGAAAATCGAGGCTAATGTATTTTTTAAATTGGATGTGATTTGTATTTTCATTCATTTGGCCTAGTGTTTTTACTATTTGCCACACGTCCTTTTATACATACACCACTGTTTTTTTTTTTTTAAATAAGTAGCCTTGACTTATTAAACTAATCCAACAACTTAACTATTTGAACACCCAATTTTCATACTACATCCCATTTTTAATATTACATCGCATTTTTTAAAAAGTTTGGACTCATTTAACTAACCCAACAATTTTTCCTTTTGCACATCCTATTTTTATACCACACTCCATTCTTTTAAAAAAAAAGTATGGGCTCATTAAACTGGCCATTAACTTTGTTATTTGCATACTCGGTTTTCATACCACGTCTTATTAATTAAAATGCCAATTAAAATCAATAACATTGCCAAAACTCATGGAGGTGTATGTGTATTTGGTAGAGTAAGTGAGCGTACACGTGAGGGAAATGATCTTTATATGGAAATGAAAGAATCTGGAATAATTAATGAACAAAATATTGCAGAATCCAAAGTAACTCTAATATATGGTCAAATGAATGAATCGCCAGGAACTCTTATGAGAGTTGGCTTAACTGCCCTAACTATGGTGGAATATTTTCGAGATGTCAATAAACAAGATGTATTTTTTTTATCAACAATATCTTCCGCATCGTACAAGCAGGACATGACCTATCAGTTTCACTATTTGTCACGTCCCTTTTCATATATACACCCACCTTTTCCAAAAAAATATATTGAAAAATATTTTTCTCTAAATAAAACTCAAATAAACAACCACAGTATTGGCCTATAGTTTAATAAAGAATTAGGTACAATCCTAAGCACTGCCACAGGCGTCTCACGAAGCTTGAATTCTGAAGTGTTTTCTCTACCTCGGTTCGGTTTATCTAATTAATTAGTTTTTCATTTTATCGAGGCAAAAACTGGCTTTTGGGAGATCTTATGTTTTTTACTTGAAGACTATATTGTGTAAAGAAGCTTATGGTAGTTGATACTAATGGAGCTGTTCAGCTTGCTAGGGTGTTATTTGATGACATGTTTACAAGAGATTTGGCCTCGTGGAACTCAATCATCGACGACTATATGATGGTTGGGGATCTGAATGTTGCACACCAATTGTCTGATCAAATGCCTCAGAGGAATTTGCTTTTTTTTTTCTTCTTGCTTGCTTTAATTGGTACTAGTGCTCTTTTGTACCTTGTCCTTCGTTCCTTAGTATCCTATTGGATTTCTATATCCTTGTTTTCGTTGCTTCCGTTAGCTGTATCTCACCATGTTTTGTTACTCCATTTTTATTTTTTATTTAATTTTTTGGATATTATTATGAAAACTTTGGATGTGATTTTTACTTTTTACATATAGGTAACTAATGTTGTTAATATTAAACAGAGATAGAAGAAAATCGCGGCCCATTCAATTAGCTTAGTGTTTTTGCTATTTGTCACACGTCTATTTATACATACACCACTGTATTTCTTTTAAAAGAAGTAGTTTGAGCTTATTAGACTCACCAAACAACTTTACTACATGTACATCCCGTTTTCATAGCACATCCCATTTTTTAAAACGATCATGTTCATTAAACTTACCCAGTTGTTATGCTATTTGCACATGTAGTTTTCATACAACATCCCATTCTTAAAAAAAAAAAAGCTAATGTTCGTTAAATTGACCCTAACAGCACTTTTGCTATTTGCACGTCCCCTTTTCTATATAAAAATCCACATTTTTTAGAAAAAAATATTAAAGAATATTTTTCTCTAAATAAAACTCAAATAAACGCCATAGTTTATAGTTTATACTATCTCTGTTAAGTATATTATGAATAGTTGCTCGTATTATTTTGTATTTTAAAAATGGTAAAATTTTAAAAATATAAAATTTTTAAAAATTAAAAAAAATGTTAATGTAGCAACAAACAATTTTTTATTTAGAACTATGTGATCTCTGTTTTCTATTGTAAATAGAAATACATAGAAAGAAGGTCAATCCTTATTAGTTATTTTTTCAAACAAATTGTTTTCCATTTAGAATTACATTATTTTTGATTTTCCAGTGAATTAGAATACGTAAAAGTAAGGTCAATCATTGTCGAGTTCAAAAAATTCAAAAATATTTTTTTGTTTTGTATTTGCATTTTTGTTTATTTGTTTTGAATAAAAATAAACATTCTAAACAATTATTAATTTTACTCATTTAATTAAAAGTATCATCTTAGGATGAATGTTGTAGGATGCTAAATCTTTCCTAAATGTAACCGACTTTAGGACCTTACTATATTTTTTGAGATCATTTCTCTTTTGATTTTTCTGTATTTTTTCTTAATAAACTATGATGACGACTCCTTTAATTTTTTTTTAAATATTATTCATTCCAACATGATCCCGATTATAACAATAATTATAGAAAGACATAATAAGTCAAGTTTAAGATTAGGACTTACGGTTTAAAGTTTAATTTATTATTTATAAATAAAAAAATTATTTATAAATTGAAACATTACTAAAACTATTTTATTTAATTTATTATTTATGAAAGAAAAAGGAATATCAATCCAATGCCCCTTCTACCTTTTTTCAAAATCAATTGGCCAAAAAGTATATCCTTTACACATAATTACACAAACTTCATTTTATATATTTTATTATATTTTATGTTTCACCAGTACCACAAAGCTTGAGTTCAAGGTACAGATAAAAATAACAAACATATATAAGAAAATAAATAAGGAAACAAAATAATTAGCTTTGTCCAAATATTTTAAAATCCATTTGAGAGAGAGAAAACTGAGTTAAATTTTAAATTAAATAAGTAAATAAAATTAATTCTTTAAAAGATTAGAAAATTAGATAATTCATAAAATTATTTTACGACTCACCAACAATTAAAATTGAAGAAAAGATTTTACTTACATCACCGTATGATATCTTATTAAATATATTATTATTTTACCAATGACTTAGGTGATACATTAATTGTGTCCAATAATTACATACAGTAATAAAAAATTAGCATTAACTACGAATAGTACTACGTCTTTAATGTGTCTTTAAAATACATTATTAATTTTTATATATTAAAAAATTAATATATTTCAAAATATCGAAATTAGTGCTTTACCATGCTGTGTATTTTTTATCCAGCATGATGGCTGGCTTTGATGTATCAAAATTACATCAACTAGATTGCATCCAGTTCAAGAAAATTTGACAACATTCATATTTCCTTAACATCATTAACTATAAAGGATTAAAATGAATTATTTTGAATTTGATGAAAAATATTTAAATATATTATAAAATTAATTTTTAAATAATTACATAAATGAACAACGTATTTCTTGTCAACAAAAATTGTTATTTCCCATATATATATATATATATATGTATATATATA
>Ga0209489_106613_pt1 | contig 18411 bp, 7 predicted proteins | sample SiratrowhiteBW_FD_187527 | JGI IMG/M metagenome (GOLD analysis project Ga0209489, IMG submission 187527) | Root nodule microbial communities of legume samples collected from California, USA - Siratro white BW (SPAdes) (version 2) | ecosystem: Host-associated > Plants > Roots > Nodule | place: USA...
AAAATATATATATATATATATATATATATATATATGAAAATATTGTGAAAAAATAGAGAAAATGAATAAAGTTACATCTTTACTTAATGTTGAAAATCTTATACTGTGAAGAGATAAAATTAAACTATAGTATATAAGTAATAAAAACTTCGATTTATTGTTTGATTAGATTAAATTTAAATTTTAAATTTTATTGTTTTAAACTTTGAATACATGTTTACCAATTTCATTATTACTGATAAAAATCAGTTTAACAAAAAATTAAGAAATTACATTTTAATATTTTTATTAAAAAAATCAAGTTAAAATATTTGTAATTGTTTATTCTACATTAATGTTTGCGATATGATTTTTAAAATAAATATTAATGTGTATTATTGAACTTTCAGTTTAAATATATTACAAAAAATTATTTAAACTTTTATATATTTTTTTTAAGTATTAGGAGCCCATGAATTTATTTTTATTTTTAGTATTATAAAATTATGATATTATATACCTTTTAAAAATTATTTTATATATTTCCATTCATTAAAATAATTTTATTAAATTCCATTTCATTTATGTTAAACGATTAAATTTGTTGGAAATATTAGTATAACTTCAAAAAAATAATTTTAATACTATTACTATTACTTTTATGAATAAATATGTTGCTTTTCAAGATATGGATGTTATGGAAAAAAAAAAGAAAATTATATTTAAAATATTGTAAAGTGTGTTCGTGTCAGCGAAGGTTAATATACCCCTTAATAAAAATAACAAGTAGTTAAAACACTTGACTGTATTCTCATTGGTAAACGTTTGTTCCATATTTTCAACTTTATCTGTCATGATTTAATGAATGATTGAATATTATTATAATTATGTTGTAATAAGATTTATTACAACTTATTACTACTTACTCTTTTTTATCTATAAATACAATATATTTAAATTAAGAAAATATACAATAACAACTCTTAAACAAAAATTTCAATGTCTTCTATTCTACATTATTTTTTTAAAACATGGGTATTCATCAAGTTTAAAGATCCTTTTTTATACTTGATCAATCTGATGGGTTCATGTATTCGTCAAGTTTATATTTGATTGTTGAGATAAGAGTGTATATTATTTTGTCTTATGTGGGGACTATTTTTTTTTCTAAGGACAAACATTGGTATTTATTAGGTTCAGATATTTTTTATTACCCGTGATTGATCTAATAGGTTGTTGTTATGCATTAAGAAGGAAAAACAAATATTATTTTGTTTTATCCTGTGGAGTAAGAATGTTTTCTATATAAGGAGAACAATGTACGCCTCAACCTAAACTATTCTTTCTAACCTTTTTTAATTAATGATTTTTATCTTGTATTTTGTTATTTTAAATTGTTTCATTAATAAATTTCATTGTTATTATTTATCATAAGAATCATTTCGGTTAATTAATTTTATTTATTCTTATTTATACTATCTTATAACAAAATCTTACCATGTTCCAAGTTCCTTTCGATTTCAAAAATATTGGTTTATATGCATGGTAGAAAATGCAATGGAGGGTGAAAAGAGAAACAAGTGAAAACTATATTCACGGAACTTGCTACAATCAAACAATAATAATAATAATAATAATAATAATAATAATAATAATAATAATAATAATAATAATAATAATAATAATAATAATAATAATAATAATAATAATAATAATATATGATATCAAACTGGTATGAAATAGTAACGGGCATGTAAGTCACATCTGAATGAGTGTGCATCTACATTTCTGGAAAGGGTCTCTGTCATCTGAAAATAACAAATTTCTTCCTAATGAGCTATAGCTTTAAAGCGGTAGCTCTAGAAAATGGGAGAATATTTTCATTAATTTCATGTTTCTTGCATTGCAGGCAAGACAACTCATATTTCACTCTATCTTCTTCACATTCTTTACCCCAGATGGGTGGTTCTGTGTTGGATTGCAATACACAAAATGTTTGTCACTTGCAATACGTCACATTAATAGTCATAATGGGGTTCATGTTCATCACTCAAACCACACCAATTCTAAAGCTGTTGTTAACATCCATGAAAACCACCCATTTGTCTCCACTAAGTCAAAGTGTCTTACTCCTTTTTTAATTCTTAAATTTGCATTCAACTTTTTTTCATTGACCATAATTACCAAATTAATTACAGTATATAAAGTTATTTGGTTTTTGTTCTTGAACAGTAAGTAGTACATATAATGTTGCTCACATATTGGTGTATATTCACATAAAAATCTCCTCTGAGAAGCTTGGCCCTTTATTATTGGCTGCATTAGCTAGAGATCACCTTGTAAATCATTGAACAAGAGTGTGGGGTACGAACTTGGAAGAATCCTGAGCAATTAAGTGTATATGTTCCCTACAATATGTCATGGTCGGTTTGGAATTTGGACCCCATATATTTTCTTTGCAATCCCTTGCCACAAATTCCTATTGCATGTGGTCCTTCTTCAATAAAGCAAGCTGTAGTACATTCTTCTTGTTAAAAGGAAGCCAGATTTTTCTTAGGAAGATGAAGCATAAAATACAGATCTGCTACCAGCAAATCAAAATATGATCAATCATTGTAGCATAGTGAAGGAGATTAATAGGAAAAAGAACACAAGCATCTCTAATTAATTATGTCTCAGTAGAAAATTAGCAAAAAAGTTAAATCCTTGATCAGTTTCTCATTCTTACTTCCTCATGCATCAACAAACAGATAATCTTAAGTGTCCTCGGTCTAACTGCAAAATAAAAAGGTTAATAACAATCATATATCATCAAAGAATAGTATAATTTCATTTCATCATTTTATGATATTGCAAGAAATTGAGGATTAATAGTTGATGCGACTAGAATTATAATCAGGTTGCAGTCTCAGACGCTCCATTTGATGTGGCCTAATCATAGCCATGGACTGTTTTTCAAAACCTTGTATTGTATAATTGTAACAGCTGCCATTAGTAGAGAAAAGTGGCTAGGTAAATTCCAGTGTGAACATCAAATTATACATGAGCTTGGTCAGTGAATTTTTTTATGAATTCTGAATATACTTACAGTTGGTGGAGAGGGGGAATGAGAAATGGAGGCTGAAGGTGATGACAGAAGCATAGAGAGCACAAAGGAGTGAGATGCACAATTGATGAGTTCCTACTCTCTATATATAGTAATATGCATATTGCATATCATCATCTGTGCTCTCTATCTTCTGTCAACAACCTTACTAAACTAGTGCCTCCCTCTCACCTTTTCCCCATGTACTCTTCTACCTCCCCCTGAAAGAAAAAAAGAGAGTAATAAAATCACATATGTTAGAGTGAAGGAGATGGTGATAATGAAAGAGAGAAAAAAGAGAAGAAGAGAATCGTGTTTGGAACTTTGAGATGTTAGATTTCTCTCCAGCCAGGAGCACCTATTTATAGGAAAATTTCTAAAAGAATGGGTAAAAGGGCCTCAAAATATTCCACAAGATTAGTAAGCTAGCTAGCTAGCTAGCTAGTAGTACCAATGCAATGACCCTTTCCATGTACTCTCCATTTTCTAACCGCTTCTCACGAGATAATTAAAACATCCTCAAAAGGACACACCTTATGTAACATCCTAACAACCATTCACGTACTTCCTGTAAAACCATGCATGCTAATATAATCCACCCACACACACAGATTTTAGTCTCACTCCCCAACTTAATTTATATATACATGGATTTATTCAACTTCATAGGTATGTATTAGTGTTGTGATATTTGAGACACTAAGGGTGTGAATTAATTCAAAACATGAAGTGCAGCTAGCATGCACTAGAAGATCCCTCCTTCAAAGATTTATGCAACAGTCAGTGATATGCTATTGATTTGCACCCATGTGCAATGGGATTTGAGTAAATCGTGTGAGATCATCATATTATTTCCAAATGTTAATAGTCCTGTGATGCTACTACACATAGTTGTTGTGATTCTCATCTATCTTGTTCGATCACTTACTGTGAGTGGTATGTGGGGTCCATCACTCAAATACTAGCTCCACTGGAGTAGGGACCTTTAGTTTCATGGGTCCAAGTTAGTCAAGTGGTTCAGAAAACTGTTAATACAGCTTGTAAATTAGCATTATACTCAGAAAAATTAATGTTAAATATCTTTTCTGTTTCTTGAATTGGAAGGGTTAAGGGTAGCAATTGTAATATGTGAGGATTAATTAGTTTACCATATATATATAATATGATATGAGTAATAAGAAAGATGGAGTTAAACTACAGATCATGAATATGTACACGCATGCATGGTTGGGAAGTCACCATCAAGAGACAGGTAAGCGGGGATTCATAAATCAGTGTAGCAGTGGAAACTGACCAGAGTGTTTTTCTCTCTGTGTCTTCAATTTTCTCTTTGTGATTAGTATCCAATTATGATGTTCTTAAGGATAAAACATAATTTTGCTTTGGATTTGTGTTAAAAGGTAAAGTTTTGATCACTGTTCTTAACCAATTTATAAAGGTCTAAATCAAAGTCATCCTTTAATTGATTGATGACGAAGTGCGAATGCAGAAGCCACAATAACAAATGAAGAAAAGGATTTGATATCTTTTCGTGTAAAACTTACTTGCCCACCAAAGTTGTTGCTCTAACACTTTTAGGCACATCACAATTCACTATATAAACTGATTTTTTTTAAATGATTAGCGTATAGTGTGATGTATTATACTTTTCTTTTAACAATGCATATTTTTTTAGTGTTTTAACCACGCATCTTTTTGACAGGTATCTTCAAATTTCTGCTAAGAAACTCTTTTTTATACAATATATTCGTTATTAAGTTACATTTTTAGTAAGAAAGTTTAGGATTAATTCTAGAGTTTTATTCTTAATATGTTTCTCAATCTAAATGCATTTTGGTTCTGATGGATGGCATCAAGTAAAAGATAAGTTGTATAAGCAATATTCTTTAAGTATCTTTCTTCTTCTAAATAAATTAGAGTGAGTTTATTTTAAAATTATTTGATAAATTACTTATATAATTATTTTTATTATAAAACAACTTCCGAAAAAAATATTTTCAAGCTATATATTTTTTTGCCGTGATTTGGGGTGTCGACTCCATCGAGTAGTTTGATTGATTTGCCTACCCTATATGTTTCAAGTTTAATTATTAAAAAATAATATTGAACACTACTAAAATAAATTCATTTTTATAATGCACCATTAAAACTCCATCTCAATAATTAATATATATATATATATATATATATATATATATATATATATATATATATATATATATATATATATGATAACGATTTAAATTATGATAAAATTGCATTATATGATATTAATTTTTCTTTATCTCTTTTTTAATTAATTAATTAGTTGAATATTTTTTTTCTTTCTCTTCCACTTTATTTGATACAAAAGTATACAAACTTAAAATACACATATAAATTCTTATTCTGTTTATCGTTTTGGCGTCATATCATCCACTGAACTCTAAGAGTTATCCAATGTTGAAGAAGATAGTAAGAGATATGCAGAAAAAAGTCACAATAGGAAACAAATTCAATTTTGGGTCCCCTTTCATGGCAGTCACAAGACAAGAAGTCAAATCAAATTAGTTATCTCTGCACAGTAATCAGGTTTGTGTCGAAATTACCAAGAACATGTTTTTAGAAAAGAGAGAAATAAGAATCATGGGATAGAGTGAATTTTATTACGAGGGTTTAATTTTAAAAATGAGAACGAAAGAAGTAGAATAAATAAATAAATAAATATATATTTACGAATAATTAAAAAATACTCTATTATTATATTTAAATTAACTTGTAAAGAGTAATAACAAATGAAATAAGTGAGGTTGATTTTCCTCTGAAATCTCATCTCTTGAGAAGGAAAGTCTCACATGTAGCCTCCATCGTTCTATCGTCTCATTTCAACACAAATTTATTGAAACAAACCAGAAGAAGTCTCACATATCAACTCTTCTTCATCTTCTCAGAGAGTATAACCACGTAAACAAACAATGCTTAAAGATATTGGTTTAGAAAATAACATAATGTTTTTGAAATAATATATATTATTTGTTTGGAAGGTAAACAAATATCTTAGTTTTTATTTTATATATTTTTAATTGTATAATAATATATATTATTAATATTTTTTCTTTTCAAGAAATATGGAACGTCGTTAGACGAGTTGTTGAGAAGAATAGAATTCAAGAAATGAATCTAATAAACGATATTCAAGTATTGATTGAAGGTTAACTTATAAAAAAAATTATGTTCAAGTCAAAAGTAGAAAAAAAATATTAAAAATGTTATGTTGTATTAGTTGCTCTTTAAAACTAACTTATACAATGTCCTTAGTTATATATTCCACAATTACTCATATATATATATATCTTTGAAGATATTGAGAAGTGGGTATACAATATCATAAATAAAAAAATAAAAAAACTTGTTTTATATACTTCTATTGCATGCATCAACATTTTTAAGCATCAACATTTTTAATCGGATTAAGTTTGAGTCTAACCAAATGATTTGTACAAATTTGAAACCGGATAGGAATGAAGCAAATTTATTTTTTTGTTAGATACGAAACACCCTTAGTTGCAACATATATTAGGGTTGGCCTTATAAAAATTTCTTTGTCAATCTCATTATAAATTTGAAGTGAATATATACTTCGGCTTCTAAACTTTAAAAAAGGTCATTTTCTAAACAATTTCAGGATATCATTCTTTTAGAAAAGTTAAACTTTCGAAATATACCCAACACTCCATTACATATATACTAATTTAAATTTTTACAAGTATCTATATATACTTTCGAGTTTTATGAATGATTTTCCTTTAATTCCTTTAGTATTTCTCATCTTTTGCAGGTGAGGAAAAAGAAAGTAAATTTGTTTTATATATATAATTTGAAGTTATAGTTGTGCGGTTGAAGCGTGTGAAAAAGACGTAAGTGCATGGCAACGAGTCAAGAATGACGGCATCTTGCCCCCAAAGCATGGAAAAGAGACAACATCCCTCAACGACACACATTTCTTATCTAAACACCTTTTTGTCTTTCTTCCATTTCTTTTTTTTTTTTAAAAACTTTAAATATATGTTTTTATTTTATACATAATTTCTTTCTATTTTCTTTCTAAAATAAAAAATTGTCATTTTTAAAAACCATTTTTCTAGAATAATTTAAAATTGAACTCTTAACTTATACATTATTGGAGGATGCAAAAGATGTTTGTGGAAACAAGTATAAAGAAATTTAGTGGTGATTAAAGAAGGAAAAGTAGGTTATGTTCAACACCTGTCAACACCCCATACCTTCTTTCCTCATTTGGCCTCAATTGGCCCACCAACACTACCATAGAACCTTTTTCGAATTCGAACCTTTTTCATTTTCCCTTTTGGGGTTAGAACAATTCTTCATGCCTACGTGCTCAAAGCCAAGTGGTTCACGGATTCTTAGTTTCCATCTTGATATTGGCCGGTACAGATAAATCTGGAATAGTTTGACAGAAGCAGCAAAATGAATCCTAATTGCTCCATTCATCTTCACGGTTATGTTTATTAATGGTTGGTAATGGTATCTTTGAAAAAGAATTCAAAAGGGGTAGCGTTTAGAGCACGAAGCATGGCATGCATGGCAGAATAAACCTTTGAATGATAAGGAGTATCAAAGTAGCAGATAACGGAACATATGCATATGCAGTTGTACATGAGAAGATGGAAAGTGGGAAGTGAATAAGTATAATATTGAATGCCATGTAGAATATGGTTCCGTTTTTAACACAACATGCAATGAATGAACCTCCTGCAAACATCTATACTTGTGACTTTGAGCATGTTACCCTGACGAAAAAACAGTAAATGTACCCATTTAAGAAGAAACAAAGAGATATGGTTTTAGATTAGTTTAGCACATTCTTCTATGGAATTTGCTTTCTGCTTTTACCTCTTTAGATAAACTTTGACTATCCTTCGGTTTTTAGTTTATATGGCTAAGATGGTTTGTGAAATAATGGCTAACATTCACCCACGTGGATTATTAGTATGCTGTCATACAAACTCTTTTCATTATTAGTATTGTTTTCATTCTCATATGAACCAAAATGTTTTGAATTAAAAATCATTTAAGTTGATATGGTTATGGTTAGAGGGGAGCACTAAGTGGTGGAAGACCCTACTGGTTAGGATGCAAAGTTTGATGAGGGGCTGTGGACTCTTGTGGTTGTGCTGATAGTAATGAAAATGCAAGGAGTAATTGTTGTAGTAGAAAGAACTAACCATCATAAAGAACAAAATTGTGTATTTTGCACAGAAACTAGGTCTTAGGCACAAATTCAAACATCTTAAGGTATAACAGTATTTCATATTTTATTTTAAATTTGCTATGTTATAAATTACCACTTGTGAATGTACTTCAAGACTGTGTAAATTATAAGGTTCAAGCTAGTGTATACTAGTTGAAAAATTAAAAAAAAGAATGTGGCCCAGGCATAAATTGTCTGCCTTATTATGTTGAAATTGGATATTGTTTGGTTCATTGGTGTACTTGTAGCAATACTTGATGACAGTGACAAGGTAACTGTCAACAGTGATGAACTAAGGTAACTGTCAAAAGTGATGAACTAAGGTAACGGTCAAAACTGATGAATACAATTTCTAGTGATTAAAGTTGATGTCCTCCAATATCAATCAAAGTGATCGATAAGGATTCCAATTGTGGGAAATCATAAGTGTCCTTATTAATTACTGAAATTTGTGAAGTAAGAAATCATTATAATGTAAGAGCATGTTCATTGCAAAGTGATTAGCCTATTGTTAACAAAAAAGTAGTTGTATTTTATACAAATTTGTAATGATTTACCTGATTAATAAAAGTGTCTAAAACTCTAACGACATTACTTCTCTAAGAAAATGTGTTAAACAAGAAAATAATTAAATTACTTTTAAGTATAAAAACTAAAGTTTAAATACAGAATAAATATGTTATATACTTATAAAACTAGTATAATCTACGTAAAAGTGACATGGATAACGGATATCACTTAAAAACAAATAGAATTTCTGAGTATTGTTTATAAGAACCAGTTGCAGAAATTATATAACACGAGTGTAACAACAAATGTGATTGTTCAACCACACCAAAAGCAAAATAATTGGAAATGCAAACAGTGAGCAAGTTAGTGTTATGTTACTATACCAGTATATTCCACTTTGAAGGACAGTTTTGCATAAGGTTGGAAACTGTGCTGAATTTATAACAAATTGGGAATGACCTGAGATTGTAGAATTACATTAACACTGACAATACATTTTTGTAATGTGTTGCTTTATCTGTTTTGGGTAGAGAGAAAAAGGATGATTAAGGAAAGGGAGAAAATCTATGAAAGTTTGTGTTTAGTTTAATTTTTGACTGAATTATTAAATTATAATTTTGGTCTTTTTCATTTTCACTGATAGTTTTAGTTTTTTATTCTAATTTTTATATTTTAACAATTCATAATTCTGATCCAACTATAATATTGCACATATATTTTCTTTTTCATGTATTTTCATTAATTATATTGTTTTAAATGACATTAAAATGAATACGGCACATTATATTCGAGTTTTTTTTTCACATGTCACATTATATAAGTATTTAAAATTAACAATTTCTATTATTTTCATTCTGAATAATATTATTAGTTAGGTATTTTTTTTATTTTAAACTAATATAACTAACGGATTTTAGTGTAAAAAGAATTATTAGTTTTTTCTTAACTTTAGGTTCATAAACTAATATGAAACTATGGTATAAGGTATAATTTTTACTAACATTATACTCTTTTATTTCCTTTTTCCCTATTTTCTTTCATTCCCTTACCCAAACCAAACCTATTTGTAATAAAAGCTAACAACAACAACACTCACTTCCTTGAACTTTTACCAGATGGTGATAAAAAGAAATTTTTATTCATCAGTAGAGTAGGGGAAGTAAGTGGAAGAAATAGGAGTCAAAGAAAGAACTTGGTGAAGGATTTTTGATATTGGTTTAGGTAGCAAATGCAAAATGGATTAGGTTGCCAAGAACATTATTTTTGTTTTTCAACCACAAGGAAAGTTCAGTTTAAAAGGAAACTAGATCGATCTCATCACAACAAGAAGCACACAATGTCAGCAAGGATGATATTCTGTGTTGCCGTTTCCCTAGCAACAATTGCAGTTATTCTTTTGGCCGTGCTATCACCCGTTTCCCACAACAAGAGCCATGCAAGGCCATGGTTGGATCTATCCTTGTACGTCCAACATCCTCAGATACCAACCTTAAACACTCACCTCGTACCTAGGGAAGATGCTGGGGCCTTGATCTTTCCACGTGTGCTCACAGAGGGCCCAGAGAAGAGTTCACGTGTGGTTGGAAGAGCACAGGGCTTCGTGATCCTCAGCGACATGTTTCAGCAATCTGCATTCAATGTTATGTATCTGAGCTTTGACACCCCAGATCATAAGGGTAGCCTCAGCGTGCAGGCTCATCAAGACAAAGACAAAGAACAATTCAGAGTCATTGGAGGTACTGGTTCTTTTGCCTTTGCTCGTGGTGTTGCAGTTTTCACCAAAACTGATTCGCAGCAAACTGAAACTTACCATGTAAAACTTCAGCTTCAATTCCCAAAACTTTGATTCCAACAAACTCAAACTATCAAACCCATCGTTGGTTTCTTCTTAATTACAACAAACCTTATTGTGCTTAAATCTTCAACCAAGAACGCTTGTGTTCTGATATTTTTTGACAGTGTTTGTAAAGATTGAAATTGTCTTCTTACCACTCTTTATGTAACACATAATTTTTGTTCAATTCTACACAAAGTGACAAGTTACACAATATCTTGGTTCATAAATTGACATTTTAAAAATGATATGCTTATCATTAATTATCATAGAAAGTTCAAGAAATTTCTATTCAATTATGAAGAAAATTAATATCACTTATAAATATAAAAAGTTCACTTATTTAAAAACTAATATTTCCAAAAATATTTTATTATCTTCTACTTCAAACATGAAGAAACGTCAACTGCCTACTCGTGCTGAGCTTCACAATGCATGATCCTGCTTTAAATTAATATATCACAATAAATTTAATTATTTACTATATATATCAACAAATGATTGAATTGATTCAGTTGTATTTAATATATATATATATATATCACTCCATTCATGTGTTAGGAATTAAAACTAGCAACACCACCTTCTTCTTATTATTATTACTTCAAGTTGAAAACGAAATTAATTTTTTTGTTGAATCACTTAAAACGAAGATGCTAATTAAATGGATTGGATCTGGCTTAATTTTTGTTTTTTTTTTTTTTTTTTTTGTCATTTTTTTAATTTAATCTGTTAATCTATCGGGTCAAGTCAAATTAACTCATTTTTAATTTATATTAATTTTAAAAGAAAAATATAAAAGAATATGAAGTCAATTAGACTCGATATGTTTGAACCAGAAAATTATTAGTCTGGTATGTATTGTTTGGCAAGCCAAATTGACTTCATTCAAACCATAATTTTTACAATCTGACCTTGCAAACACATTGGGGTTAACTAATATTAATACCTCTACTTAAAGTGCTAAATCCACATTGGAAACAACATAATTTCACATAAAAAATACTTATTTAAGTTCATAATACTGAATTATACAAGTTCTTTTTTTTCTAACACGGGATGTGCCCTACATTTGGACAAGGTGGAGGAGGTGTGAGTAGTATCCCAAGCTTCCTTGAAATCTCTGCCTCTGTCAAAAACAAAGAAAAATTACACTCAATTCTCACATATTTTGTATTTGTATTTATATGATCCCTTAATTTTGTTTTTATCAGACATTTAAAATGTCCCTAAGAGTTAAAAATTTAGCAAAGTCAAACTTCGACGAAATCAATGAAAAATTGTAGTCAAGATGAACATTGTTTCATTAGTTATTACAGATCAATTGGATTAACATTCATGATAAACTTTTTAAATTTTCCAACTGTGTCTTTTTTATATCTACAAAATTTAAATCTATGATAGGAATCATGTTTAAAAACATATTGATGAGATACTTTGAATATTTACAATTAATTTGCATGATAAATGAAGGAAATAGAAAATGAAGACAAACCTGCACTAACTTGAGTGGACAACATGAGTGAAAATGATAAAATTAATAGAAGCACAATTAGGGCATGGAAGAAGAAGAAACATAGACTCATCTTCCAAGTCTCAATAAGGGCTATGTAAATGCAAATGGTGGGATCATTCATATTTATAGCCCTATTTGCAAGCCTTCTTTTCAATTTTTTCTCCCTATAACTATGCCCCCATTGGATCAAGGATTCAAAGTTAGAAAAACTTTCATCACACTCTTCAAATAAACAAATAATTGTTAAGTAGAAAATTTCTTCATCTTTTGAATATATTTAAATATAAAATGGCTATACTTTATCTTTATTTTTTTTATTTCTTTAAAGTGTTGATAAAATATTAAAACTATGTGAGCATGAATTGAAATAATAAGTTAGTCAATGAATGGTGACGTAGACAGTAATGTTTAATGTTTGTGAGTTTGACTTCTGATGGATGAGGTGTGAAAGCTTTAAGCAGCATTATGAATTGAGTTCTGAATGGGTCAGACAGTAAAAATAAAACTATTGTTTGTTTATTAAAACTTATGACTTATGTTGGTTTATTTAGTTAAATAAATTAAACCCTTTAAACTACTCAAGAAATATTGACTTGCTAAAAAATAACCATAAATTTTTTAAATAACTATAAATATATTATTTATAAAATTACTGAAAATTTAATAAAAAATCTCTTGAACCTATATATTGCTTGAAGGTATAAAATATCTAAATTACATAAGTATTTGAGTTATTAAATAGGAACAATTTTATGATCAGGTGTATAAAAATGATAATATATATAGTATTTTATCAAACTATCTAACTTAAATATGTGCCTAACAACATTTACACATTAAAATTGAATTCAAGTCAACTCATAACTAAAAATATGATTCAAATTAAGGAAATAAATGGATGCAAATTCAACATTTTAGGAACTATCTACGTAATTTCGTTAGTTTAGTTGTAGAAATGGTCAGTGGTTCATATTAAAATATCAACAATTATACGACAGACGAGTGACTAAAATACTGAACAAATAGAAAAAAAAAACTTAGATTCCACTGTAGGTCTAAATTGTAACAAAATTATTATGATATATAACTAAATTACGCAGGGAGCATGTGATACGGTTTATTGGATGACTTATGTACTAATCTGTCTTCACATTTTAACACCGTTTCTTCGCTTTAATCTTCTAAATAATATTTCTTCCATTCCATTTTATTATTTGGTTTGGTTGGACCAAAGTATAAGAGACCCGTATAATTCTTTTTATTTGCCACTTAAAACGTGGATGGGAGACTCGAAACTAAAAAGAAATGTCATGGTTAATAATTTTCTAATTTTAAGATTTATTTTGACTCCTTTCATGTAATTTAAGACTGAATTTTGATTTATTTATTTTTTTTACGAAAATTATTATGCTTATACTTAATTTATATTTTATCATTACCATTTTATTATATTTAATATTTTAGAATTAATTTAATAATATATTTGGATAAAAAATTATAAAAAGATAATTCATTTTTATGAATTTTATATTATAGCAAAATATGTTTAATATGTTCTTTTACTAAGAAATTGAAATTATGACTAAATCGATTACTTAAAATTAGATAATCTTATAAACAAGAATATAAAGTTCTTCATATTTTTTATTTTTTATCTTTTTTTTATATTTTCTTCAAACCTGACTAAGGCTAAGAGATTGTTGAAATAATTTTAAAAATAAAAATATGAAATTCTTCATATTTTTTAATTTATGTATTTCGCATTTTTTTCTTCAATTATATTTTATTTTCAAGTTATTAATATATTATCAATGGACATTGTTTTATGTTGGTTAATGTGGTTTGTGTTTGATAGCAATTACTTGTGCTTGGTGAGAGAATTGGTCATGTGAACACTGAACTCTAGAAAGATGAGATAGAACGGAACATAAGGAACGCCAAAATTCAATTTTGGGATGATAAATCAAAGTATCAAATAGATGAAGAGTGCAGCATCTGTCAGGTAAGTTTGCAAATTGAATTAAATTTCTGATATAGGAGTTTCTTATATTGCTTTCCTTCCAGTTATTGTATGCAAGATATATATGTGTCAAGTTTTGTTACTTTTCTTGCATACATATACAAGTTTTGTTACTTTTAAATTGAAAACATACATATCTTATATACAATATCTGGAAGAAAAACAATGTAAGAAATTCTTAAAATCATAAATTTAATTTAATTTTTCAAACTTACCTGGCAAATGTTACACTCTTTATTTATTTGATGTATCATTCCAAAATTGAATTTTGGCCTTCCTTATGTTCCATTCCATCTCATCTTCCTTGGATCCAGTGTTCACATGACCAATTCTTTCACCAAGCTCAAGCAATTGCTATTAAACACAATCCACATATATTGACCAATACATAACAATGTCCATTGATAATATATTAATAGCTTGAAAATAAAATATTGCAAAAGGAAAATAGTTATGCTTGATAAATAACTAACCTGATATGATATGTTATCAACATCAAGTCTCAGAGTCTCTAAAGTGATTATGTGAATTTAGTTGTCTACCAATTAGTAGACTCCCTTGAAGCATCACTATCTTCAAATTGCCAGAAAAAAATCAAGACATGCAATATTAGATCGACTGAAAAAAAAAAAAAAAAAAAAAAATAATAAAACAAAAAAAAAAAAAAAAAAAAAAAAAAATCTATGCAACGACGTTATTGGATATATACACATGCATTGTTTATAAAATAGTAACCTCCACTAACTAGATGTTACGTCTGATAATGCAAAAATAAAAGGGTGATAGGCATTAAAACACGTGTTAACAAATGCAAATATAATCATTTTTCTTCTAATTTGAGTGAAATGTGCTGTCTTAACTTACTCCAAATACAAAACAGTCACAATGCAGTCGGCATTGAAGAAGACAGTCATGGCAGCATTATATCAAACTATGTGCTTCATAACACATTTATTAAAATCAAGATTTGTGAGGTGTCTGTTCTACACAACTTGTGTAAACCATATACACACCCACACATGGGAATGCCAACCCAGGTTGATGACTAAATCTGTTCCCCAAACGAAGAAATGTATCACTCAATCATGAAATTTCAGAATATAACTGCTAATCTGCTACTAAGCTTAAGGAAATAAGGGATCTGGAAAGAAATGTAAAAGACTCAAACACTGAAATAAACTCACTTCAAATTGGATTTAAAGGCTTGTTGTGCAAATGCACTAATAATAAGTATTTATACTATACAAGACAAATCTTCATAAATAAGACACGACAGTTGGAAAACGTAAGTGCTTAAATCTAAAAGACAACCATAGGAACAATATATGAATCTCAAAATGCATGAACTAAATAACTAATTATGTTTAATTAAATGCTCCACTAAACGAAATTTAACAAAATTGTTTCCAGCAAAGTTCCCTACTTTTATTCACGTGATGGTGTAATGAACTATAAATTCAACTTCATTTTCCCGATACAAAAGGCAGACACCAGTGCAGCTATTGCACTTCTAAAGGTCCAACTTTGTTGGGAAACCTCCTCAAAACTGAATGACTAACCGAGCACCATTTACAATACACAACACAGCAATTTTCATCATCTCACTGTGCTATAAATAAATAGTGCAACCTAAGACAAAAAATGCAATCAGATTCTGTGTTCCCATATTAAATACAAAAAACCTTTCATTCTTGGCAACAAAAACACCGCATACGATGATTGCTGCCAATATATATTTAATGATGAGACAGTGTTTGTTAGTTCGAAATCAGTCAAGGCAATTGTGAAACAAAAATTATGATGAAACAGAACTCAAACGAAGATCCCAACTAATCATTCACGTGTCTATCTAAACGCATAAATAATAACGGATCGTTGTTTCCCACTAAACACCAATTCAATTCAATGATATTTTTCTACTTTCTTGCTATTATTTGATTGATAAACAGAATCTAAGAAATTACTGAAAAAGATTATTTTGTTGGGGTTAAAAACGGAAAAATAAACATTAATGCAGGTTATCCATAGAAAGCAAACATTGTTCTGAGTTGAAAAACAAGACCAAGAAGGGGTAGATTAAAGAAAAGGCCAAAGTTTTCAACAAGATTCAAAGATAAAACATTGCATAAATGAGAATACCTCCGTGTGAGTAATCTTATCCACATCAATTTTCCCTCTTGCAGACATTCTTTCTGGCTACAACACAATCATCGGAGGCAGCAGTATCGTATCGGCTGACACAAATCCAGAATTAGAACCTCCTAGAATCCCACCATGGAAACTCTTGTTCTTGCCACTTTTGCCAATTTTCTTGTTCTTGATAAAGTGAACATCCATGAATGTCAATAAAAACAAAAGAAAGAAAACAAGAAAAGAAAAGAGAGAGTTCTATCTTGAAAAAGTGAACATCCATGTAGATGAATGAAAACAAACTAAAGAAACAAAAAAAGAGAAGAGAGAGTTACTCTATTCTACTCAAATAAAAAAAAATGATATGTCTCCAGAATTTCAGCATTTTTAGCCTTTTTATATAGATGAATGTTACAAAATGGGCCTTATAAGTGGGCTGAAGTCATTGGGCTTAACCTATGCTAGAGACTGAGATCTATGTAGATATAAAAAATTTTGCACTGATTCTTCATATCTATGAATAAGGCAAAGACAACAAGAAAGTGTAAAAGAAAAACAAGAGAGGAAGAAGAAGATAAAATCAGAGAGGCAGCAGAGCTCTTCTTTTGAAGAACAGCTCTAATACCATCTTGAAAAAGTGAACACCCATAAACGTCAATGAAAACAAAAAAAAAGAAAACAAGAAAAGAACAGATAGAGTTATATCTTGAAAAAGTGAACAAAGAAAACAAGAAAAGAAAAGAGAGTTATATCTTGAAAAAATGAACACCCATGCACCGTGAATGAAAACAAACCAAAGAAAGAAAAAGAGAAAAGAGAGAGTTAATGTATTCTACTCAAATCAGAAAAAAAAAATTATATGTATGCAGAATAGCTCCCTGTGAGTAATCTTATCCACATCAATTTTCCCTCTTGCAGATACATTCTTTCTAGCCACAACACAATCAACGGAGACAGTAGTATCGGCTGACACACACTCAGGATTGGAACCTTCTAAAATTCCATCATGGAAACTCTTGTTCTTGCTACTTTTGTCAGTTTTCTTGTTCTTGAGAAAGTGAACACCCATGAACATGAATGAAAACAAAAGAAAGAAAACAAGAAAAGAAAAAGAGAGAATTATATCTTGAAAAAGTGGACACAGAAGAAAGAAACACAAGAAAAGAAAAGAGAGTTATATCTTGAAAAGGTGAACACCCATGCACCGTGAATGAAAACAAACCAAAGAAAGAAAAAGAGAAAAGAGAGAGTTAATGTATTCTACTCAAATAAAAAAAATGATATGTTTGAAAAGTTTCAGCATTTTTAGCCTTTTATATAAGTGAATGTTACAAAATGGGCTTTATAAGTGGGCCGAAGCCATTGGGCTTAATCTATGCTAGAGAGAGTGATTCTTCCTGCACCTCCATGATGACTTCCTGCACCTCCATACTAATTGCAATTTTACTAAAATAGCCTTTTAAATTTTGTTAAAGGTCAAAATTACCCTTCTTCCTTTTTCACTCTCACACACGCACCTCTCCTCTCACATTTCATCACCGGCGAGCCTGCACCTCCATAGCAGCGTTGTCTCTGCTTCTTCCACGTCCAGCACCATTTCTGCCCCCACTTCTGCCTTGTTCCACGTCCAGCACTTCCATAATACCTTCTTCCACGTCCAGCAGCAAACTCCTCTCTCTCGAAGCATCCTCTGTGAGTGAGTGAAGAAATTAACGCACCAGCACTACCACATTCAAGCTACATTGCCAATTATATCATCAATTGAAGTAAAGGTAAGGTGTATTGTACGTTTAATTTCAATTTGGAGTGAATAATTTAGGATTTGGTGGTGGATGACGGCGGTGGTGTAGATTCTTCGTAGGAGAAGGAATATTTTGCGGGTTGCGTAACCCGCAATGCATTTGAACTTACGAATGCTATCCATAACAAAGCATACTTGCTAACCACACCCAACAAATGCTTGTATAATGTGGAATTGAAGTTATGACCAACAACATGTAGACTCATTTCAAATGAAGCTTTAATTTCATTATGTTGAAGAATCAGGACGTTGTTAATTGCATCCCAACAAGTACACAAATCTCCC
>Ga0209489_106615_pt1 | contig 18397 bp, 7 predicted proteins | sample SiratrowhiteBW_FD_187527 | JGI IMG/M metagenome (GOLD analysis project Ga0209489, IMG submission 187527) | Root nodule microbial communities of legume samples collected from California, USA - Siratro white BW (SPAdes) (version 2) | ecosystem: Host-associated > Plants > Roots > Nodule | place: USA...
ATATATATTAAAAACTTACATTTAATCTGGTAAATATTTTATAACTTCTTAAATTAATTAATGTATCTAATTACATAAATCAAGAGAAATACTAATCTTATATATTAAATTACTCAATAATAATTAATAAAGAGAACTTAATTTATAAGTATTTTTATTAAAATATTACAATATTATTATATATTTATATCTTCCAAATAACACAGTATAAAAAATCTAATCTTTTAAACCAATTTTCTATTTTAATTTTAATTAAAAGAAGTTGACGGGTTAGTGAATTTCAGCCATCTCTGGCCCACTTAATTGGTATATCGGATCAAATGGGAATGATTTGCGTTACAGATGTGAAGGATGACCCAATCAACCGACTCCATTGCTATCCTAATTTTGTTGGAGAATATTTATTAAGAATTCAATTTTTATATTACCATTTAATGATGAGTTGTGTTGAAATCTTTACCTATTTCATGAGCATCACTGTGATAACACATATATATAAAAGTCAACAAAACTTTATAGAAATAATGTGAAATATAATATTCTACTATTCTTAAACTTTAAATTCTAAACTCATCATAATAATTAAAATAAAGTCTCTATACATACCGTCTAACATGTGAAAAACGTGTGAGAGGAAAATGAGCTTTTGAATGAACACTATTCTTGGCTATAAAATTAAAGTTGCTGACTCTAGCATCAAAATTTCGATATGGATGAAAATAAACAGGATTAATCTTCCAATTCTAGGACCCATATTTGAAATCAAGATAAACTACTTTACTTTTTAAAATGTTATTTAGTAAATTAAGTTTTAAATTTGTAGAAAATTAATTATAAATAGTGTGATAATAACATTTTTTAGAGTAAATGGGTAATGAGAAAATAGAGATTGAGATTGAAAAAAAAACAAAGTAAATGATAGATATGAAAAAAAAAAAAATCACAAGTAATCTAAGTAAATCACTAATGTATAAATAAATTGTTTACGTTACAGTTAATATAATTTTCAACAAATATCCATATTATATATATATAAGTAAGAACTAAGTTAAAAAATACTTTGAGATCATTAGGAATAAACATGGATCAACCCTACTTAATCAAACAAATTAATTTAAAAACTAAACAGTTTGGTTAAGGTAGAGTTATAGAATTAATAAAGTGAAATATTTTTTTTTTAATTTGTTATATATATGTTTATAAATATTTTATGCATTGCATAACTAATTATTTCTTAATTATCTTTTATTTAAATTTAATTTATAGATATTATTAGTAAAATCCAATTAAAAAGTTACATCAGTCATATCTAATATAAATTTTTCACTCACTTTTTTTCTATTTAAACAAATTCTTAGTCGTTTTTCCCCCGTTTTTTTTTTCACCCACCTGAATCCAGACAAAAATATAAATTGGAAAATATCTGATTCATTAGAGAATATTTATGAGGCAGCTAAGTCTCCCTCTAGCATGAACAGGGTGAATGATATTCTTTTAAAAATTTGTGAACGATGGAATAGGGACAAAAGCATTGGTTCCCAGGGACTTTACCTCTGATTTTTTATTTTTTTATTTAGTTTTATGATCTTACCTCTGTCGATAATGATATATTTTTCTCTTTTCGTGTAATTATTATTTCTATTCTTTATACATTTTATAATGAACATAGTATCAATTATTTTCTTTTTAATAATATTTTCCCTTTTATAGTTTATTATTTTAATTGAAAATTATAAGAAAATTATATTTTCAACTAAATGGATTCATCAACATTTTATTTATATTGATTTGATTATACTTAATTTAGAAAATAAAAAAAGTGTATGTTAAAAATTTAATAATATAGCAAGTTTGCGAACAATTCGAACACTATATAAGAAATAGATCGTAGAAAATATTATTATGAATATTTTTTTTTACATTTAAATATTGTCAACCCTGTACAAGAAAAGGTCATAACATTTGCAATAAATTGAGTAGACAGGAATGAAATGAAAGTGGCCTACATAATTGGTTACACACGCAGGACACAGTTTCTCGGAAGATTGGCTAACAACAAAATTGTCTTGAGTGCAATAAAGAAGTTGATGAAGATGCAAGATAGATTCTAATTATCCCATATTCATCCATGACCACGATGTGTGAAGACTTGGGAATAGACTTTGCTATTCGCGTCTCAACAACCTTTTCATGCTATCCCTCTCAAATCTTCAATTCCTCCTTTTCACCTTTTACTTCATTCTTTCTTTCTCAGCTTTGCATTTTCTCTATTTAATGAACTCTACAAAATTCATTTGTTTTACCGTGTTAGGTTGATAATATGTTAAGCTTTGGAGAGATTCAAATCTCTTTAGTAATAAAGTTATTTTTGATAAAAAGGTGCTCTTTTTGAATGATGACTTAAATGTTTATTTATGAATTTTTTATTTAGACCTTGTAGGATAAGGCATTACATGATTGTGAAACTTAGCTTTTAAGTTAATTTTTTTGAAGTGAAATCTCTTAAAATATATCTTTATATCTCTTAAATATAAAGTAAGAATAGATGGTGTTAAGGTTTTGTTATAATTAAGGTCAAAGGTTGTACGATAATTTAACATTTAATCTTATCTATTTTTTGTTTGATTGTGTATATGATATCTTAATTTTTTTTTTCAATCTCCGATATATAATTTAGTCATCACATGTTATACTAATTCAATATTAAAGCATATACATGCATATATAACCATGGTACATTGATTTCATTTCAATGATTTTCTTTCAATCCTCATTACACTGGTTTCATTTCAATCAAAATGGTTACATATGAACATATAATTCATTCATCACACATCATATCAATTAAATACAAAAGTTTTTACATACTACTTTCTAACATCATTACTCAATCAGGTCAATTAATCATCAACTAAATCAAGATAAACAATCAAACTCATTTAGTGTTTAAGGACCAATCAGACTTGCAAGAAAGACTTGAACACTAATAAACATGTATTCAAATCTTTTATCTTAAAGTTCTATTTAAAAGTAAGTAACTGATATAAAAAATAATTTATTAGCTTCCCTTACACGTAGTTTGACAACTACATACTAAATGACTCTCACTTGATATCTTGTATGTGATAAAAGGCAAATATGTAAATTTAAGACATAAAAGATAATAAAAATATAAGGTAGTAATATTATGGTAAAGTTGACTGAGAAATTCAAATTTTGAAATTATGGATGAATTAGGTGGGATTGTGAAATATTATAACAGTTATGGTAACAGTTGTAATTATTGATTAATTTAGAATTAAGATAAAAAATAATATAAAAATAATAATTTATTTTATTTTTATTTTTATAGTAAACTTAAATTGAAAAAAATTTATAAAATTGTGTTTTGAATTAAAGTTTATATTTTTAATTTGTAAAAATATATCTAAATAATTAATAGTAAAAATGAAATGAAATTTTTGAGGTATTTTTTATAAATAAATATTTATTAAATGGTTTAATATTAAAAATAGAAATAATAACGTTATTATTATTAATAAAGTAAATATTCATGCACCAATTACTTAATATAAAAAAAAACATCCTTATATTTTTGATATATTTTTTTAAAGTTTTCACATATAGTATTTAATTATTATATTATCTTTGTATAAAAAAAGAAAAAAATGAAACACATATTACATGTTAATTTTAATCATTAACTTTTTATTTTATCCCATAGACAAAATAAATAAAAAATCATTTTTTTACAAGTCATTATTATCGAGTGGTTATATGCCACCTAAGGTTGTTAAAATATCAGCAAGTACATCCTACCAATATGGGTCAATAAATACTATTTTTTATTATATTTTTATTTTTTATAATATATTTTCTTTAACAGTTTATATATGAAAAATAAAACAAGAAATAAGTTTGCAGACAAGTGTTTATCATTTGAAATAAATATAAAAATAAATAAAAAACCAAAAACAAATGATGATAAAGACTTATTGTTTTAGTCGAAGTTATAGAAATATCAAAGAGATTCATTACCAGTAAGTCAGAATAAATTATACAAAAAGATATGACACTAGTTTGAATTCAAAATCATAAAAATCTTTTCGTTTGTGGGTATTATTTTTACATATTACTTTTATTGTAAAGTTTTCAACTGACACTTATATTTTTAACGGATGTGATTGTCTTTGCCTTATTGTTAAGTATTCATTCATTATAATAATGCAATGAAAGCTACAGCAACTAAGGTCAAACGGTAGGAATTGATGATAGAATTACCTATTTATTTTATCTTTCATGTTAATTTTTTATCTAAAAAAGGTACCAAATTCATATACATACTAAAACACAGAAAACAACATAAAAATATTCTTTTTGATGTTGTTTTCATGTTAATGTATTTTATTTTAAGCGTAATGAACTATACTATAATATTATTTAAGATTACAGTTATATAACTCAGTAAATACATTTTTCAAAGTACATGTCAACTAATCTCACAAAAAGACAAATAAAGTTTTCCAAGGTTGAAGACAGAAACCCTACGTAAGTGGAAAATAACTGCTATATATTAGTGAAATTTAACTAGCTTGTTACATTTCTCACTAACTGCAACGTTTCTCCCAACACTTTGTTTCATCCGATCACCTTCTTCATCGTCTTCAAACTTGGCTCATCTGGTCAAGTTCTCCAACTCCCCACGATCAATCAAACATCAGTCATGAACAGCGATGTATAGACTATAAGGAATGGGAACAAACTTCAAAAAGTACATTATTATAATTTATATAAAATATGTGTATTTTTTTGAAATGATAAAAAATTATATTTACGTAAAATATTTTAAACAATATCATATGTTACTCATAAGTTGATAGAAGTTGATAGTGTGAGTCATTTTTTTCACAAAAGTATTAATGATTATATATATATATATTAAGTTTAAAGTCACTAACATTAATTCTCAAATAAATATATTTTTTTAAGTTTATTTTATTACAAACTACAATTAGAATGTTAGAAAACTTCAACTTATTTTCACAAACAAATTTAACACTAATAATAAGTTTTCTTGAATTATGTAAAAATTCAAAAAGAAAATTACAAATCAATTGTTATAAAAAATTTAAGCCTAACTCAATTTTACAAAACCAGATTGTAAAGTAAAATTTATACTTAAATTATAAACTATTAAAAAGTCTTATCTCCAATCGATATGAGATCTCTAATAATTTTCTTAATTAATGTTCACTTATATTTAACTTAACTAATAATTCACGTCATACCTATATAAAGTGTTTATATATACACTACAATAATAACTAATATTTTATAAATTACAACACATATTATTTAACATAATGTGTGACAAAATATGTTTTTCACGTTTAACACAAGACGTAAACATAACTAATTATATAAGACAAATCTCTACCAAATAAAAGTATACAAGATAAATAAATATGTGGAACCAATTTTCAATACAAGTTTTTTATTGACAAAGTTAAAATTTATGTCATTTTTTTTGCTTGTTGTAATCCTGATATATACCCAACCAACAATAAGTCAAGTTATAAATGACAATAAAACTTAGTTATTTTAATCATATCATTTTTTTTCAAGTATTACAAGGCCAAGCTTAAGGTTTCACAGATAAATCTGAAACTATAAATACAAAAAAATCATTTTTTTTTTAACAAATCATTTGTATAGCGTAACAATCTATTACAATTTCTTCCGTAAGCATGTCACATAAATTCTAGTACGTCATTAGGATTAACAAATAAATGCTTAAGTTTTGGAAGTTTTATCATGATACCTCATATCTTAAATACTTACAAAATTGTTCAAACTCTCATTTATACAATATGTACAAAATTATGATAAACATGTATTTTTTTATGCTCCATACCTATTATTGTACACAACATCTTTATTTTCTTCATTATGAGAGATAGATAATATATTACCTTATAAAAGAATTTCATTTAATAACTCAAATATATATAACATGAAAAAATAATTAAATACTTATTAATATCTAACTTGTAATAATAATAATTAAATAATTATAATTAAAAATATAAAAATACTAACTTAAAACATAATTCTTGACAGAGATAAAGGAGAGATATTAGTAAGAAAATGAACATTTGGAAGGAGAAAAGACCCACAATAAAGGAAGGAGAGTCCAACAATGGAGGGAGGCAAAGAAAAGAGTCCTTCATGGCCTTGGAGGCAATTCTTTGTCTTCAAGAACTTACTAACGGTGGAATGTTATTTTTTACCTTACGATAACAGAGTACGAAGAAGACATAATGAAAAAGAGATCAAGAGAGAAGTGAACAAAGAAGAACTAATATTAAGAAAAAGATTAAATTCAAAAAAATAACAAATAGTAGGTTTGACTATATAATACATTGGTTGAACTAGAAATTGTTACAATATTTTTCAAATACAATATATTATTTTTAAACTATTTAAATACTTTTCTAAAATACCCTAAAAACTACTAATAAAAAGTTTTTAAAAATTAAAAAAGTTAAAAGAAATATAAACTATAAGGGTCAACTCATCTATTCATAAAAAAATAAGTATAAAGTGATAAAATAATCTAAAAAATAAATAAACAATAAGGGTCATCTCATTTATTCATAAAAGAAATAAGCATAAAGTGATAAAATAATCTAAAAAAAACAATGATTACTTAAGTTAAAAAATAATAATTTTTTAATTAGGTATGAAAATAAAGAATAGAAGAATTAAACATATGAAGAGAGAAAAAAATACGGTATATTAATTACAATTATTAAGATAAGAGAATATAATATTTTTTCTTATTTATTTATTTTATTATAACTATTTGTAGTAAATGACGTGTCTCTAACATTATTTTATTTATTTTATAAATATATTTATTGGGTGGAGTGCCTATTCTACAATTACATTTACTTAGTAAAGTGTTTCTAATATCATTAATTTTTATTTAATAATTATTAATTCATTCTTGTAATTTAATATATCAATATATTTTTATTTATTAATTAATGTTAATTTTTACTATTTTCCTTTGGTTGTAAATAAATATGTTACTCACTCCTAATAATTTTTTTTAATTTTATATTTTCATGTATAAAATAACAATAATAATAATAATATAAAAAAAAGATTTGATGAAATTGTGATTGAATGTTTAACATTGAAGATTCAAATGAGTATATCAATATATCATTTATCCCGATAAGTTACTGTAAAATTAAATTAAATCTTTTTAATAAATAAAATATAATTTATTATATATATATATATATATATGTGTGTGTGTGTTTTTTTAAAACATATTTTATTAATTAAATTGCAAAGAATATATGTGTAGGTGTGTGTTTCTAAAATAGAACTAATTAATGAAATTGTACAGGATATATATCAGTGTGTAGAGGCGTGTGGGTGTGATGTGTGTATATCTACGTGTGTACATGTATGCATATATGAATGTGGAGGCGTGTGGACGTGCATGTATGTATATCTATATATATATATGCATATACATGTATGTATGCATGTGTATATTTTTTTATTATATGTGCGTGTTTTATTTATTATGTGTGCGTGTAGGTATGTTTTATTTTTATTATGTGTGTTATCTTTGTTTTTATTATTAGATTATTTTATATGATATTTGTTCTTACATTTCTAATTATTTTTCTTATATATGATAAAAATGAAAATATCAATTTAAATACATCAAATTTTTGAAAGACGTTTTTATTATTATCTTAGAAGTTTTTTCAAGAAACAATTGCAATACGAACATTATTAATAATTTAGTCACTTTTAGAAAGACATGTTTATCAACTTTAATATTTGCCTTCAATATAAAAATTATAATTATTTTGAAAGGACTAATAGTGATTATTTTTTTCACCTATCATATACACAAACTCATACTACCAACCTATGTGAAAGAAGTAGGCAGGAATTGTAGATAATATTTTCTTAAAATCATCGTGTTATCACATTTTCTGACAATTCAATTGATATAGTATGTATATACTACATTGTAGTAATTAGTATTTTATATAAGATTGTATTTCTTTTCACAGTAGGTACTTAAACTTAATGTCATTTGTATAATGTAAAATAACCAATATAAAAGAGTGGAGACTTGCTTAGATTAATGTAGCCTGTGATATAATAACTCAATTTATGTAATTAGTTTAAATAAGAGATATATACCATACACATAATTAAAATAAGTGTAAACAATACAACTAATGATTTTACCATACCCACCACTAAATCACTGTAGACAACACACATCATCAAATAAGCACAAACAATTCATTTGCTAGTTCCTTAAAAATTATTTTTGGTATTTATAAGCATTTCAAACAAGGATTTAACCAATATTATAATCGAATATTTATCCTTCCTTTTTATTTTAATGGAATGATTGTAATGAGAAATTTATTTTTTTATCATAGTTCAAACAAATAATTAAAAGAATAATTCTAAAATAATTACTTTTGGAATAACTTGATTCCTATTGTCTACATCACTTTATTTTTTTTACTGGTCACATAACCATCACCTCACTCATTAACTATCAATACAATCAAAATATATAATTTTTATCACTAACCAAGAATTTTCATAAAAAGTTGACGCATATAAAATATGCAATAAACACTCACGTAGATGATCACATATAATATTTTTTTACTTTTATAATAATTTAATTAAAAATGATATATAAAAGATTTTTAATTCACAATATAACTTCTTTATCTCTTTATATATATACAAAGAGAGAAATTCTCCGTCATTATTAAATAATAGGTTAAAGACTATTCAACATTTTTAATAAATTATATATAGTAAAAAATCCAGTTTTTGATTCTATTCATATAATTTAATTTATAATTATACTTATAAATGTTTAAAAACTGATGAAAGAATATATTTTTAATTAGTTAAAAATATTGATTTTTAAGTTCGTAAACTGTGATTTTTATTTAGCACCTTATTTTTTTATTTTCCTAACAGAGTAACCTATATAAGACTAGTTATTCTGAAATTCTGTATTTTTTAACGTTCAGAAACAACACTGAATAATTCCAAATTCTCTTAATGCCATTTTCTAAATAAGTTCATCAATAAATTGTAATAAAATATTTTTATTTAATATATACATTGAATTTATTTTCCCATTTAATACTTTTTATTAAATAGAATATAAATACATCAGCATTTATTATATAAACCGACTACTTAAAAAATGAAATAAATGCTTGAAAGTTTTAAAATTATTATACTATAATATTAATTTACTATATCAAAGTTCTTAACGTTATCCCTAATTTTGGTAATAAAAACAATTTTTTTATTTCCCTAACGACTGTAAAGTCAAATTTCACAGAAAAATTAATTCATTTATTGTTATAACTATTAATTAAGATGCATGTTAGTGAATAAAAATATATTATTACAACATCTTAAATCAATGGGAAACAGCTACAGCTGTGTTGATTTGTTCATAGAACTTTTTCTGTATGTATAAATCATGCTGATAGAGGGCTTCTGAGGGTGAAAAACCATTGTGAGTTCTTCTGAATCAAGAACATTTTTCTTCTTCTATGAAAAGAGAGATTGAGGCAATGCAGGCTACAGCGTCACGTGGAAGCAATCATCTTGAGAAAGTATACAAAAAAACCAAAAACTCTCTGCTCAGTTGCACATCTAAGATGGTTAATGAAGCTGAAGCAGCATGTGATTTGATGCAAAAAGGAAAAGCTGCGTACGAGGATGCCGAAATGGACCCAGAAATTCAACATTTGATAAAAATATTGTTCTGGGAGATTGATAATTGCCCTCAAAACCTAATTGCAGAAATGGCTATCAACGTAAGCAAAACGGAGGAAGAAGCATGATCAACTCCCAACCGGTTCAAGAGTAGAGGATATGTAAATGAAACTTCAATGGTTGTAATTGGGATTCAATACCCTTGAAATCTTCTTAATTAATGTTATATTTGCTTATAAATTTAAATACAATGAGTTTGTTCACTTGTTTGGTTGAATGGTGCATTCTATTGTGATTAATAAAGTAGAAACTAAGAGTAATTTTATTGTTTATTGTATCATCCTTGTTGAGACAGGATGCTAGTTTATGTTAAATAGTGTGTAACTCGATACTTATTATCTCTAATTTGTGAACTTTTTAAAAACTGTCTCATCTATAAAATGATTTCCTTCTTTCTGTGGAATTTCTATAAGGTTTAATCCAAACGTAGGTTTTATAAAAACCTAAAAAAAAAGTTTTCCATTCTTTAACGTCTCGGAATTTGTAGTGTAGAATTTCATTATTTTGGAATAAAGAAGTGAAAAAATTGAAAAAAAAAAAAACTTGGACAGTTTCTTAAAACAAAAATTTGTATTCATTCGAGTTTTGAACAACAGTTAACTAATGAAATTTCAAAATTAGGTTGACGAGTTTAACGGGTTTTAGATCGTTCATAATTTTTAAACTTTTTTTTTGACGCGGATTCTACCAGTAATAGATGTAAAAGACGAAATTTATTATATATTTTGTGCTTGTAATCTGTGTTCCTTTTTAATGGTTTAACAATCAAAGCAAAAGGACGCTTAAATAACTTATGTGAAAAACAAATTTTAATCAATATAAAAAAAAGTATAATTCTCTCTATTTTTCCATCCTAGAAGTGTTGTTTTAGATGTTGACATATTTGGATTGATTATCCCATCACTTTCCCTATAGAAAAACTAAATTCTTTTATATTTTTTAATAATAAATTTATTTTAAATATATAGCCACATATACAAAGTGTTTATACAGATGATATATGAATCGTGGAAAGCAAGTAAGAGAGAATAACAAACCATAGAGGCATTAAATATTATTGATTTTTTAAATAAATACATACTTAATATTTTTTTTATTGATTGGCAGTGTAAAAAAAGTTAAATTCTTTAAACATTTATATAAATTTAAATTTATTGTTCTAGTCAGTTTTATTATACTTATATATTGTCTTAATTATTTTATAAGTATTATAAAAGTTGAATAACAATACATTTTAATTGTATATATATAAATGACCAACAACGGTGAGATTAGTGCTAGGAGTTTGACTAATTTACCAAAGGTCTTAAGTTTAAATATTTTAAATATTTTAAATATTGTTGTCACTATTTTAGAATAAAATACATGGTTAGTGTTAATGAATTGATGAAAAAAAGTAGATACATGAATGAACAATGAATACTTATAATAACATTTTTTAAAATAAAAACTTTTAATACAGTTATTTGTTTGAGAATTAAATATCCACAATAAAAATATTTATTGATGAGAGCGTAAGCTTGACTATACTGCAGTGAAAAAATGTTTGAATATAATTTATAACACCATGTTCGTAAAATTATTAATCCCCATATTTCTCGCTCCCTATTTCTATATCTCTTAATTAATTAAAAAAATGAGACACAGAAAGTCTCTATATATTACATCATCACTATTTAATTGTTTGAAAAACTTTACCATATGTAATAAAGAAGCTTATTGTAAGTGCTAAAAAAATATGTTTCTATAATATTCATAGCATAGTTATTGTAATTTAATCTAAATTATAATATTTATTTTTTCCCAAATAACTGTTCTGAAGTCAATTTTTTATAAAGAAAAAAAATATTTTTAGTTTTTCTTTGAAGAGATTTGCTTATTTATTTAATTCTTAGGATAAATGTTAATAAATGAAAAATGTAATTTGTTAAACAAACCTATATTTATAACCTTAAGCATCTTAAATCATGTAAAATTTTAATGATAAATAAAAACAATGTCATGTTAATGAACAAATTTAGGGTGCACCTACATTTTTTTTTTCTATTACCCATCATATTCTTTTCCTTCTTAACTCTATTATATTTTCAAAACCTTGCTAACCAATGAACTAAGGTTTTCATTAAAGAATTAAAAGAATTTTATTTTATTGAAAATTCTAAAAGAAATCAGTGAAGAGAATGATTTCTTTTGTTTTACACACGTACGAGGCAATAAGTTTTTTTGAACGGGGTGGTGTGTTTTTAGATAAAACTATCTACGTCTTTTTCCAATCAATATAAAAATCGTGTTATGAATTTTTACATCAAAATAAATTAAATAAATAATAATTTACTCTTTTATTCGCCATCCAAAATTATAAATACTTAATATCAATAATTCAGTTAATGATTATAATTTTTTTTCTTAATTAGTTATTCAAATGTATGGGAGTTGTTACCTTCCATATATTTAAATGTTTCCAGTCAACATTAAAAATAATATTTTAATGATTTTTAACATCAACATTAAATATAATATCCAAATATTAAACGTAAACTATTCAGTCAACAATCCAAGTTACTATTCCACCATTTTGATATAATGGGGTTGAATATAATATATTATTTATCTTTAGAAACGTTGCTCTAACTATTGACTAACTTTTTAAAAAGAAAAACTCTTAAATGATTTTATTAATATTGAATAGATTATAAAAAAAATTACAAAAACATTCTTGATAAATACCAATACATCAAGATACTTCTAAATATTTGCTCTTAAAATTAAAAATTTCAAATATTATTTATTATCTTTTCTAACTACAAAAATAAAAAAGATAATAGAAAATCTAAAAAATAATCCTCGTTAAGAGGATACACAATGATTAAGGGATATTATAATTCTTTTATATACACTCCATTACACAAAAGTAAGACACTAAGAACTTAAACTTGTAAGCTTTCTTTCTTTCTTTTTTTTTTTTCCATAGAGTATAGAATGAAATTCATCTCCCGTCTTGCGTTTATAATTGCTCAGAAATATTACCAGTTATGTATAATTTTCATATTTGATATCATTGAGTAATTATGACATTATTTCCCTTTAATCTTGATGTCTATAATTACTATAATTAAATGTGTAAGTTCTTATTGAATGCCTTGTTTCCTTTCGTACCTCTAATCAATATAAAGAAGAAACAAAACACAAGACAAAATATCAGAAATTATATGTTCTTTTATTACTTCACTTTACATAAGCACTTTAGCTATCTGATTCCGATGTGTTATAGTCATTCATTGCAAATATTTATTCCGATATAATCAAATTATTTATTGAAGGTTGATTACACTTTAAAAGCAAGTAGTTTTCAAACAATCGAATAAAACAAATATTATTATTACCATTAAGGCTTTTATAAAGAGAAAAAAAAGATTAATTACATTGCAACATTTTTCTTGACTAATGCCATTATAACCCTTACACCTTATGCTCATTTTGTTGTATAGAAGGTTCATAAGGATCATTCTTGAGTGAAGTTACTTAATATTAATTAATAAATATGTACTAAAATACATGGTTATATAAAAGATAATATCTAATAAGTAATAATTATTTTAATATTTAGTTACATTTGTTATCATCAAAATCATATATTTTAGAGGTTTTCTACTATTTCTAAATTGTTTAGTTAGACCATTTTGATCTTAAAATTTAATTACTCTTTTAAATGATGAAAATTAAAGAAAGAACATAAAAATATAGTCATAATAAGATATAATAATTATAACATTTTGTAAAGTATTTATATTGGAGTAGATTATTAAAACATATAACAAAAATATGATATGCATAAGAAGATGCTTTATAGACGACTAAGTTATTATATTATGTAATTGTAATATCTGTATGAAAATTTGTGTATCTTATACACGTAAAATCAAAGTAAATTAAAAAAACTTTAGAATTGTTTGTTTTGTCAATATCATAGTTTTGTTAATCACAATAAGATCTAACAATTATAGCGTTTCTGCAAAACATTTATATCAACAATTAATAGGATATGTATTAAAGTATATAACAAAGATGTGACACTGCTTTATAAATGACTTAGTTATTACAATAGGTAATTGTAATAGGTATATGAAACTTTGTGTGTGTCTTAAACCAGTAAATTAAAAAACTTTAAAATTATTTATCTTCAACAACAAAGGGTTTGAAACAGTGTTATAACAAAGACACTTGATTATGTGTTTGGTCAAATTGAGCATGTGGGTCTCGAGTAGGAGGTTGAAGTTGGATTGGTAGTTCAAGTAACTAAATATTTCCTTTTCTAAAGATAATGACATTACACCAAAACATGCAATGGAGAGATAATTTATTAGCCAATGATTAGTTTTCTTATTTCTTAGCACCTAAAGGCATTGGATATGCTTAGGTATCTATTATCTAACTCTTTGACATTGAAAAAAAAAAATTGATGTTGAATTAAGTTAAATTTTGCACAATATGATTTAGTATGTTCACCATAACTTTTTTTGTCAACCATAAATGAAAAATATTTATTTCTTTTACCTTTTTATATAAGATGTTTATGTTATGCACGTGATGTTATTAGATTAACACATATAATTCTTAGATCTCCATGTTATATAATTATGTATGAATAGTTTATATCAAAGATATATCTTAATTAATTATTCTTTAATAAACTTTATGATTAAATATATTGATCTTTCTTCTATTAAAAATAAATAACTAATTGATGTTTTGTAGATACAAATTATAAATAATTAATTTTTAAATATAATAGCTGATAAAACGATATTTAATTCACAATGTTTCCAGTAAACTAATTACAACATTATTATCGCTTAATATAGTTGTATATTATATATTTGAATATATATATATATATATATATATATATATATATATATATATATCATAAATTATTATCAAATTGGGCATTTTTTATTGGAAATAAATCAAGCCACAAATTCAAATATAACAAATTTTACAAATACATTTAATAAAATTAAGAGAATCATAAATTAGAATATAAGTATCACATTAATTTGTATGTGTTAATTTGGTCTTTATTCAGTGATATTTTATTGGTTTAATTTAATGTTTTATGTATTATTTAAGTTAATTTAAATATGATAAAATTAGTAAATGATGTTTAAAGTTTTTTGCTATAAAAAATAAGTGGTAAATTAAATGTATTCTTATAATTTTTTAATTTAAATGTTCTATAAAGTTATGTTTTAAATGCATTTATTGAATTAAATGTTGAAATAATGAAAATTGGCAATTGAATTGAAATTATAGTTATTCTGGTTATAATTATTTTAATAAATTTAATTATGTATTTTAAAACTCAAAAAAACAGGGGGAAATGTTTTCAATTTGGGGGAAAATTTTGAGTTACCTATTTGACAAATTTTATTTATAAAATAATTAGAATAAAAAATGATAAATATTTATTTTTATACAAATAAAATTCATAATAAGTAAATAAATAATTTTTAATATAAATTATATTTTAAGAAAAATTATAAAAATAAATGTCTTTTTATATATAAAAGAATATTTGGTATTAAATAATTTAAATTGTGATATAATGTTATTTTTAATTATCGACAAACTCCTCTTAAAAAAATTTGGAACTCAATTTATGGATATAAACAAAAGAGAGTAGATTAGAATGAATATAAAACTGTATTTGGTCAAAAAAGAATTTTTTTTGTCTAGTTGTAAGTGAAATATGTGAAATGTGCATAAAAAAGTTCATCATATTATATTCTGATTAATATTGTAAGAACAAATCGATAATCCAAATGATTCGGTGCAGTAGAAATTATATAAGCCTCTAACATTTCGTTGTTTAAAAAAAATATTTATTGTTAATTTGAATTATCGATATTAAATGTCATTGGCTATTATTTTGGTTAACAAGACTGAGTAGTCTTAAGATATATGTATAAGTGTTACTGTAAAATCTATAGAATGCAATCTTCTTAAAAAAATGTAATCTTATTGGCAAAATAACGATTTGAAATGGAATAAGAACTTGTTTTCCATAAGCTCAAATATATTTTATTCCAACATAAAACCCCAAGTCAATTTGTTAATTTAATTTACCTTTCATTAATTGAAACCGCGTTGAAAATTGGAAAGGAGAATCTATACCTTCTTTATTTTCAGAAAAATATATATATTTTTTAATATATACTTACTGTAACTTGTTGATTTATAATCTAAGACACGGCATAATTGTAGGATTTGATTGCAACGAAGAATGAATATCTTGTCTTCGTTTTGGGAATGGATTATCTTCATTTTTTTCTTTATACAGGATAGGTTTAGGCAGCAGAAGAGAAAAATGGGCCTAAGAAGATTGAGAAATCTAACAACAAGCAAGTGACATTCTCAACAAGAAGTTACAATTTAGTCCAAAGGAAAGGTCAATTGTTTATGTATTTTATGAAATAGAATTCAATGTTTTTACTTCTCTCCTTTTTTTTTAATATTTTTGAGATAATTATATTAATGATACGTAATGTTAAAATTATAATTATCTTTAATGGTCTTATTTTCAATTATGGTTTTTTATCTATATTTTATTGATATGTATTTTTGAATGATGAAAAATAAAACGTTTTTCTTTTCATTTTTTACTATGAAAATAAAACTTTATATATAAAACTTAAAAAAGAATAAAAGAGGAACAAAACTTAGAGAGAGAAAATCTCGAAATAAAGAAAGAAAAATAACGTATGAAAAATAAAAGAAATGAAGAAAGATGTTGATCCCAACCCAACATTTCTTACATATAATATCTCAATCAATCACTAATACATTATTAAATTTCACCTAACATATATATTTGAAAAAACAGATTGGATTAAGATATTTAAAAAATTAATAATTATTTTTAATAAATTATGGTATTTCATTATTACTTTTAAATAGTATAAACAAGTTTTATAGTATTATTAGAACAATCAAATTGTTTAAGAGGACAACTAAGTCTAATACTAGTTAGCTCACATTTTTTAAAACTTAAAAAGGTCAACCAGTATTAAAAAAAATACATATTTTGATAAATTAATTTTTTAAATAATTTCATGAATACACATAATGTTTTCATAAGAAACATAAATATTATCCATCAAAAAATTTTACTCAAATCCTTGAAATTTCATGATTTTTTTAAGGTGATGAAGACATTAATGTACTTTGGTACAGAATAACATTGTCGCGGATTTTCAATTCCAATATAACAAAGGAAGTACAGACATCCTAAGTGTAGTACTCTCTGTTCTTCTCATCTTGAACTCAATTTTTTTATTCTTTCTAGCCTCTCCAAGATGTTTGGATTCTTTTCAAAGATAATATTGCTAGAAACTTGGGACATCATTAATTATGGTAACTACCATGGCATGTAAATGTGAAACAAAAGCAAGTCACATAAAAGAAGAAGATGGAAAAGAAAATAAAATAGTATATAAGGTTTGATATGACTCAAATTTGTGTTATCAGACAACTTCTGGCACCCTGTTTTGGTATTCTGATACTCATATTATTTGTTGCTGAGTTTTGACACCAACCAAAACATGATAAGAACTAACAATAAAAACAGTTGTCAGCATACTTGGGTTTATAAACAAAACAATGGACATACATATTATATGTTTGTACTTTTTTTTTTCTGTCTTAATAATCAAAGCACAATTTCGAAATTTACCGACAAGTGGTGATTACCTGCGTGCAATGGGAAGCATATTTGGAGGAGTCAAAATAAAAGATAATACATAAATTTAACACTACACGTAAACAGTGAAATAGATGTAAAAAAAATACGTGGGTTAATGGCTTATGGTTAAACCTATTCTAAAATACCACATTTCATGTGGACAAGAAAATTAAAAAATCAAAAATAAAATAGAGTGAGAATGTGACCCAAACACCAAAATATTATTTATAATTAATTAATTACAAGTAATGTCGGCTAGATCCACAGTAAAAGAAAATTCAAAAACAAAACGGGATCAGATCCACACACTACAATATTGTTTTGAATTAATTAATTATAAGTATTATGGGCTCTACTCAAATGAAAAAAATTAAAACAATAAATAAAACAACATACACAATAATAAAACGTAAAAGAAAATTTAAAAAAAAATTAAACGGGATCAGACTCATGCATCATAATATCATAATAATTGTAATTGAATTAATAAATATAATAATAATTATAAAATGACATAAAATTTTATCTTTTCTAATGGTTAATGATTATGTGTAATAATAAGAATATTTATAATTTTTTTAAAAATATGTTTTTTATTTTATTATAACTGTATTAACGTGATTCCTTTGTCCACACTATATCTACGCATATGTACGCATATGCGTGGATTTTCTGTACTCTGCATTGACTTTTAACTCATGCTATATCAGTAATTATTTTTAGTAAAATATATAATATTATATATTTATATATATATATATATATATATATATATATATATATATATATATA
>Ga0209489_106616_pt1 | contig 18395 bp, 17 predicted proteins | sample SiratrowhiteBW_FD_187527 | JGI IMG/M metagenome (GOLD analysis project Ga0209489, IMG submission 187527) | Root nodule microbial communities of legume samples collected from California, USA - Siratro white BW (SPAdes) (version 2) | ecosystem: Host-associated > Plants > Roots > Nodule | place...
TTTTCTTATCCACAAACCTAAGACACAATTTGAGAAAATTAAAGTTGAATATCTCTCAAATCAACGCAACACCTCCTTAATTTAAAACACTTTACTTTTAAATCTTAAAATAATTATAATTAATATTTAACAATGAGTATAAATATTTAGAAAATGCATTTTAAATATTAAAAATCGAATCTTAGATTATAGAAATGAATTGTACCATATGGCCGACCGATCAGGTAAGACCGACTAATCCATAAGTGTTTCCGGTCGGACTCTGTCATTACATATGTAACTTCAGATAACCATTTTACATTAAATGCATGCGTGGCACGTGGTAGTTTCATCGGAAGAGAAAATATCACAGGTAAGTACATATCATAACCAATGTTATATAACTAATTTCTGTTATAAAATCATAACAGAGCAGGATGGGCCCAAAGCTCTTTAGGCCCAATATAATACCTATAAATACAAACTCAATCACCTTAAGCAAGGTACTTCTAACCTCTGATCTATAACCTGCACACTTTAACCCTAAACTGACTTGAGCGTCGGAGTTCCTGCAGGACCCCCCTTCCGGGACGTGGAATTCGGAGCACTTGAAACAGTCTAGTGAAGATCAACATCAGGAGCAATCTAGAGCAAGTCAAGAAGACATTGTTGTTGCTAGAGCCAACCGGTCTCTTGCGAGAACATTTTGGTGCCCACCGTGGGGCCGAGATTGACCTAGCAGCAATGTTGACGACTAGGAACAACCATGGCAACCAACAAGCAAACCAAGAAGGGAACTCCTTAGCCGTTCTGGCTGAGATGCGAAGGGAATTAGAGATGATACGAAAACTGCGAGAGGAGGATAGGCTACAGCGGGAGGAAGAACGGCTACGCCAAGTAGGTGCCCATGATGCCCTCCGCGAAGAAAATGAAAGCCTACGACAAAGGCTAGAAAGAATGGAAAGAGGGCAGCATAACAGAAACGTTCATGTGGAAAGAGATAGCTCTCGCCCAGAAGAGCGACCACAACCTGGCAACCATAGAGAGGAGCCTGGGCAGGAGCACCGGATGGAAGTTCCTCGCCGAGAAGAGCGGGATGAGACATCACATCTCATGGAAGACCCGAGCGGTCACTAGTTCCGCTTTACTGAAGAGATATTGGCAACCAAATTGTCGTCCAACTGGAACAACCCCACGTTGGAAAAGTATGATGGCTCTACAGATCCAGACGACCACATCGATGCATATGTCTCTCAGTTGACTTTGTTCAAATCAGATGGCTGCATATATTGTAAGGTTTTCCCAACCTCCCTTCCGGGAGTGACACTTAGTTGGTTTACTCATCTACCTCCCGGATCAATAGATTCGTTTGCAACCTTAAAGGCTAAGTTCGTAGCCCAATTCACGACTAGTAAACCACACCAGATGTCGTCTGTCGCATTGGTTAACATCCGGCAGGAGAAGGGGAAATCTTTGAAAGCATTCATGACAAGGTTCAGCCAGGTCACCCTGAGCATTCGTGGACTCCTACCGGAGGTGGCGATGGCCTATTTGATCACTGCGCTTAGGCCTGGGCCGTTTGCGGACAGCCTGGCTATGCAGCCCCCAGCCAGCATGGACGATCTTTACCGAAGGGCCACTTAGTTCATAAAGGTGGAAGAGCTACGACAGTTCTCAAGGGGAGAGCAGAGTCAAGGAAGGAGGGGCGACCGGCAGGCCAATCCCCCAAGTTTCAGGGACGCGCCTGGTACCCAGAGGTTCATAAGGTACACACCGCTTAATATTGATCGGACGCGTATTTTGGAGGAAGCCTTGAACACCGATCTCATCAAAGAACCGAAAAGGGGTGTATCACCCCAGTATGCTGACCGAAGCAAGTATTGCCGATACCATCATTCTAAAGGGCACACAACCGGGGAATGCGTGACCCTGAGAAACAAAAGAGTTAATCCAAGTAGGACAGCTGTAGCAGTATGTTGCAAGAGGACGACAGTACGGACAGCGTGAAAAGTGCAGCCCGAGGGGAAGGAGTCCCCGACAGAGGGACAGGAGTCCTAGAGATACGATAAAAAGTAAGACAAGTAGGGATCGGTCGAGAGAAAGGAGCCTCGCCTGTCGAGAAGATACCGGGAAAACAATTGTAAATACTATTTTCGGGGGATTCGGTGGAGGCAGTGCATCCAGTTCAGCAAGAAGAAGACACCTCAGAGCCATCAGAGTGTGCATATGATTAGTCGAAGGGCGTGTCGCAGTATGCCAGACATCATTTTCACCAACCTTGATTTCAGGGCGATTGATACCCAACAAGACGATCCGATGGTCATCACCCCGACTTGGAAAACTGCGAAATAAGAAAGACACTTGTAGATCAAGGTAGCTCGGTCGACGTACTTTACTGGAGAACTTTCAAGAAGATAGGGTTAGACGAAAGTGAGATAATCCCATTGGATGAGCAGATAGTAGGATTTTCAGGAGAGCGGGTAGACACTAAAGGATACGTCGACCTGCATACGATGTTCAGAGAGATAAGCCGGGGACAAAAGACCATCTCTATTAGGTATGTCGTAGTAGACCTTAATACGTCCTACAACGCGCTGTTTGGGTGTCCATCCTTAAACAAGCTTGGTGCCATTGTCTCCACGCCACACCTTGCCATGAAATTCCCTGCCGACCGAGGAGTGGTGACTGTCTACGCCGATCAGAGAACGACACGAGAGTGTTATGTAGCAAGTTTGAGGTTGATGCCAACTGAAACGATCGTGAAGAGAAATGTCAACCAGAGAATGGTTGCTTTAACGAACCTTGACCCTAGGGTCAACAATGATACAAGGATGAAGCTGAGTAACGACGTTACCAAGTGGCAGTTAGCGGGTGGCATACAAAATATTCGGCTTGGGGGAGCATGATGGTAGAGGAAGTCGGAAAGATAACACAATTGTTCACGGATAATAGAGAACTCTTTGCCTAGATGGCCGAAGACATGCCGGGCATTGACCCTTGAGTGATGTCCCACAAGTTGTTTGTTTGTAAAGAAGCTCGGCCAGTAGCCCAAAAGAAGAGAAGAATGAGCGAGGTAAAAAAGGGTTGTCGCTGCTTCGGAAGTACAAAAGCTGCTAGAGCCAAGATTCATAAGGGAAATTCATTACACCACGTGGTTGATAAATGTGGTGTTAGTGAAAAAGAGCAACGGATAATGGTGGATGTGCATTGACTACACGGACTTAAACAAGGCTTATCCAAAGGACGCGTACCCAATGCCTAGTATTGACTGCTTGGTAGATGGGGCAGTCGACAACAGAGTGCTTAGTTTTTTGAATGCATTTTCTGGGTACAACCAAATTCCAGTGTACGACCGGGATATGGCGAAGACGAAATTCATTACTGAAGCTTCGAACTATTGCTATCAGGTCATGCCTTTTGGGTTGAAGAATGCAGGTGTCACGTACCAGAGATTGATGGACCAAATGTTCAAAGATCAGATTGGCCGAAACATCAAGGTCTATGTCGATGACATGGTGGTAAAATCTGATACGTCGACCAACACCTTACTGACCTAAACGAAGTGTTCAAGAGACTTCCTAGATTCAACATGAGATTAAACCCCGCGAAATGTGTATTCGGGGTTGAAGGAGGGAAGTTCTTAGGCTTCATGCTGACCCACAAAGGGATAGAAGCTAACCCCGATAAATGTTCAGCTATTCTACATACACAAAGCCCAACCACCTTAAAAGAGATGCAGAGCCTCATTGGCAAACTTACATCCCTATCTCGATTCTTGCCCAAATTGGCAAAGAAGATAAGGCCAATTGTGAAAACAATGAAGAAGGTGGACAAGTTTCAATGGAATAACGAATGCAAGGAAGCCTTTGTAGCAATAAAAGCGATGGTGTTGTCAACTCCCATCGTGCAGAAACCAGCTCCAGGTGGTAGACTCCTGTTATATATCTCTGTCTCTGAGGGCGCCATTAGTGCTGCCCTCGTACAACAGAAGGACCAGAAGTCAGTTTATTTTGTAGGGAGAGCTTTGCAAGATGCAGAGACCAGGTATCAGGTGATAGAAAAAGCTGCGTTGGCAGTCGTCTATACCGCACGGTGACTCTGGCCTTATTTTCAAAGTCACCCTATCACGGTGAAAACAGATTACCCAGCAGGAAAGATCCTTCTCAAACCTGAACTTACCGGACGCATGATATCCTGGTCGGTTGAGCTCTCACAGTTTAGGTTGAAGTTCGAACAAAGAGGGTCTATCAAGGCCCAATGTCTGGCTGATTTTGTATCAGAGCAACAAATTTTATGGACGTTGTATGTTGACGGCTCATCCAACAATAAGTAGTGCAGGGCAGGAGTCGTTTTGGAAAGTCCTACCAGTATAAATGTCGAGCAATCGTTACACTTCAATTTTAAGGCGTCTAACAATTAGGCCGAGTACGAGGGCCTTATAGCCGGACTGAATTTAGCCGAAGATATGGGAGTCAAACAATTAAAATGCCTAACCGACTCACAATTAACGGTCGGCCAGATAAATGGAGCTTTCCAAGTAAAGGACCCGCTGTTAACAAAATACTACCGAAAGGTGTGGGCCCTTCTCTCCGGATTTCAAAACGTAGAAGTCGAGCACGTTCCTAGATGAAAAAATGTGCGGGCAGATGCGTTGTCAAAACTTGCGCTGAGAAAAGGGAAAGGAAAGTTCGACAATGTTATCCAGCTTACCTTGAGCGGACCAACTGTATCAGAAGAGGAATGTATGAATATCAAGGTAATAGAAGATTGGCGAACACCCATCATCCAGGCTTTAAAAAACTTGATAATGGGGGAGGCCGTATCGGACAAAGCATTGGCCAAAAAAGCCACCCGTTATGTGTTGAAGACTTGTATAAGAGAGGCTTCTCAACTCCGCTTTTGAAATGTTTGGGAAAAGAGCAATCCTAATATGTAATGAATAAGTTACACAATGGTATTTGTGGGATGCATTGTGGCCATAGAACTTTGGCGGCCAAGGTTATCCGAGCCGGGTACTCCAGGATTACGCTGAGTATGTGAAGAAGTGCAGAAGTTGCCAAGAAAACGGTCTGCTTATTCGCCAACCACCAACTAACTTTCAAACCATTAGTGCTCCCTGGCCTTTTGCCAGATAAAGAGTGGACATTTTGGGACCTTTCCCACCTGTAACCGGACAAAGGCGATTTTTAATTATAGCAGTAGATTATTTCACGAAGTGGATAGAAGTCGAATCTCTAGCCAAGATCACGGCCGTCAATGTGCAAAGCTTCATGTGAAAGATTGTCTGTAGGTTCGGTTTTCTCCATACGGTCATCACCGATAACGGGCGGCAATTTGTGGACCGAAAGCTCGAAACTTTCTTTACCAAGTTAGGAATCAAGCACATCACCAGTTCTGTGGAGCACCCACAAAAGAATGGTCAAGTAGAGGCAACCAACAAGGTGATCCTGTCGCAGCTAAAGAAAAGGCTAGGAGCAGCTAAAGGAAAATGGGTCGATGAGTTGCTTGAGGTTTTATGGGTATATCGATGCATCCCGCAAACGTCCACAGGAGAATCCCCATACAACCTCACCTATGGGACGGACGCTATGTTACCAGTTAAGATAGGAGAGGCAACAACCATAAGGAGACAACTACGAGACCTGTCGCTAAATAGCAAATGTATGAAAACCTAATTAGACCTCCTCGAAGAACTCAGAGAGAAGGCTAGAATAAAAGAAGAAGTCTGTAAACAAAGGGCAGCACACAGGTATAACGCTAAGGTAAATCCGAGAAGTTTTCAGAAAGGAGATCTTGTTTGGCGAATAACAGGTGACGCTTGAAAGAACCCGACGGACGGCTAGTTCGTGACCAACTGGGAGGGCTCGTACAAAGTCAGCCAAGCTCTAGGCAAAGGAGAGGTCAAGTTAGAACAATTGGATGAAGAGCAAATTCCCAACACCTGGAATGCGGACCATTTGAAGTTTTATTTTAGTTGAAGTTACGTTTCGGTTAAATTTTATGTTTTGAACATTTAGAACTTGTTTGCCTCTGTTAAATTTTATGTGACTCATGGTGTACTCTTTCCTATTAATGGCATTTTTTCCTAAGAAGGGTTTTGGCCAAGGAGGTTTTAACGAGGCACCACAGGTAATAAAGAGTTACAGTTCCAAGAAATCCATACGCGGCTGAAAAAAGGCTTCAACTTCAGGTCCTCATGGCTCACCTTGAGACCTCTCGATCCGCGACCATCACGGTTGACCGAAAGGAGGCTTCAACTTCAGGTCCTCATGGCTCACCATGAGACCTCTTAATCCGCGATCATCATGGCCGACTGAAAGGAGGCTTCAACTTTCGGTCCTCATGGCTCACCATGAGACCTCTCGATCTGCGATCATCACGGCCGACCGAAAGGAGACTTCAACTTTAGGTCCTTATGGCTCACCATGAGACCTCTCGATCCACGATCATCACGGCCGACCAAAAGGTGGCCTGAACTTACGGTCCTCATGGCTCACCATGAGAACTCTCAACTCTCGATCCTCATAGTCAACCGTGAAGGAGCTTAACTTTCAGGACCTCATAAGAAGACTTACTTTCCACCTAGCATTCGGCTCCTTATGAGCGACCGTAAGGACTCGCGTAAAGTTATCTGTTACTCTGTCAATCGTAAAGTTATCGGTTACTCAGTTAATCGTAAAGTTATCGGTTACTTAGTTAATCGCAAAGTTATCAGTTACTTAGTTAATCGTAAAGTTATCGGTCACTCAGTTGATCGTAAAGTTATCGGTTATTTAGTTAATCATATATTACGAAAGGTAACAAAGGTGAATTGCACTTGCAGTAAGTAAAGTATACTAGTTGGTACTAGATAGATAAAATTCATACAAAACGAATGGTATCATAATTGTTTATATACAAGCCAATATTAACAAGTGTTTGTAATAAGAATGGTCAAACACATGCACCAAAATAATTTGATTAAAACTACTTAATCAGAAAGTATGACTTCAGGGGCCGACTGGTCCCCTCCCGCCTGCGCGTTGCTACCATCCTCTTCATCTTCTTCATCGGGTACGTCCATGGTAGACACCAGCTCGCCCTGATAGATGTCCTTCCTATTATTAAACTTTCCCTCATCAACCGGGACCTGGTAGAAGAAGGCAGTCTGCCTCACGGCGGGCATGAATCCGAGGTCATGCTGTTCAAGGACAAAGCCTTTAAACTCAAGCAAGTCCTCCTCGGCCTTCTTCCGTTGTAGCCGCTCCTCCTCCAGGTTAAGGGCCAGTCTGGTAACCTTGTTAGTCAATTCCACAACGTCTTCACCTTGACGCTCCGCCGGGCGAACAACAGCCTCCTCTTTCTCTTCGGCCGTCAAGCACCTCTCCTTAACAACCTGTTCTCCCCTCCCAGGTCCTCCACCAACTTTCTCAAGCTAAGAATTTCCCTTTTGGACCCCTCGTTATCTGCCAGAACACTCTTCAGTAAAGAAGAGGCTTTCACCAGTTGACTCTTTAGATCTTCTACGACCGTCGAGTCCTCCTTTAGAAGCTCCTCCCCAGCCACCCGGCTTAGCAACAAGGCCCGGACGTTTGCCTCAAGAAGGGCATCTCTTAGTTCTTTGCGGCTGGAAGGAACAAACTGATTTCTTTCATAATTGTTTAGCCCGATGACGACGCGGTCAACCACCATGATTTTCTTGTTTAAGAAGTTAAAGGTGGAAGCTTTCTCATGGTCAGTGCCCGCCTCTTTCAGACATTTGGGCGACAGTTGGGAGGATGACCGATCAGAGCCGTGCTTTGATTTCTTTTTCTTTGACGACCCGAGCTGACCGACAGATGGTGAAGGTACTACAGCTAGTGTTTCGACACTTTCTGGAGCTACTGGCGTCCGAGGAACAAATTTCCCTTTGTCTTTGGCAGGTTGTTTGCTGCCCTTTCCGGCCGGTGCAAACGATAATAAATCCTTGAACACTTTGTTCATGGCAGGAGTTCGGGAAGTAAGGATGTTTGCACGGGAAAAACACAATCAACAATCATTAAGGTAGGGTAATTGGGCAAAAAAGAAGAACGTACCGAACACTGCGCCTGTCGGATCTTCACACCAATAGGTATTGAGAATATCTCGGGAAGGAATACCCCTCGGGAGGATGTAAAGCACAAAAAGTGCCGAGATATTCTCTGCCGATAATCCCGACCGTGGCCAGAACGCCACGCGAGTAGGGGATTTGATCTAATGTAGGGGAAACTTAGGATCGTTCCCGTTAAATATATATTCCCGACCGACCTCCCTAAAAGAAATCTTAAAGAAGGTATCTTTGAAGTGTTTGTATAAAGACTAGTATGGCTTAAACAAACAGTTGCGTGACTGGCTAATAAGGGATAACCACCCTACCTTTTTACTCGGTCAGGTCAGGTAGTGAGAAAAGAACAAAGGAATGGTAGGAGTAATACCTAAAGCAGAACAAACAAACTGGAATGACCTAATGTATGCCCAACCATTATGATGCAACTGAGTTGGGGCAACATTCAAATAATGCAAGACATCCAAACATAATTCATCAAAGGGAATCACAACACAAGAATCCTTCATTACTCGGGTATACATAAAAAAGAAATCTATTGGGAATGAGCCCCGATCGTCAAATACTCGGTCGGTAGGCAAGCATCGACTTAATGAAAGTACATTATCTGGGACGGAGGACTCTACAATGTCCTGAATGTCAACTAATCTCCTAAGGGCAACAATGGTTAAGTATTTAGAGTACGCAGTGTTTACGTCTTGAACCACCCAATCATTGTTGGAAGTGCTAACTTCGTTAACATCTTCCACATTATTACTGGAGGCCGGAGACTCTACCCTCTTATTCTCTGCCACAGGCTCATATAGCCTCACCCTCTCATCCCTATCGGTAGAACCGCTACCCTCGTCAGATGTACAACCCGACCACTAGAAGAGCCAAAAACAGAATAAGAATGCAAAGAGTAGGAAGTCATAGTTACCTCGAAGAATGGCAATGAACGACCGAAGACTTGGAGGATCTACTCGGCGTAGGAAATGAAAACGACAGCGAATGACGGGATTCAAGGGTTATTTATAGCCAAATTTCGTTGTGACGTGGCAGCTTCTGCTGCGCACGATCTATTTACCACGAACGGTTGAGATTGATGTACCTGTCACTTCACGTACAGACATCGAAGAGGCGCGAAACCAAAAGCGCGGGAAATGAGATTTTGTAACCCACACAGGCATAGATAGCCCAGTGGTCGACCATTCCACACGGTCGGATATAATCAACAAATCCTTTTCGGCCACCTTGTACCCTTAAGGACTGGGGGGCCTATGTACCATATGGTCAACCGATCAGGTAAGACCAACCGACCGATAAGTGTTTCTGGTCGGACTCTGTCATTACATCTGTAACTTCAGATAACCATTTTACATTAAATGCATGCGTGACACGTGGTAGTTTCATCGGAAGAGAAAATATCACAGGTAAGTACAAATCATAACCAATGTTATATAACTAATTTTTGTTATAAAATCATAACAGAGAAGGATGGGCTCAGAGCTCTTCAGGCCCAATATAATGCTTATAAGTACAGGCTCCGTCACCTTAAGCAAGGTACTTCTAACCTCTGATCTATATCCTGCACACTCTAACCCTAAATTGACTTGAGCATCGGAGTTCCTGCAAGACCCCCTCCGGGACGTGGAATTCGGAGCACTTGGACCAGTTTAGCGAAAATCAACAACAGGAGCAATCCAGAAGCAAGTCAAGAAGAGAAGCAAGTCAAGAAGACATTGTTGTTGCTATAGCCAACCAGTCTCTTGAAACAACACGAATATAAACTTTTTTTTCTGAGTAAAATCAAATTTAAAGGAAAGGAAAACATATTATTATCCTAATAATAATATAGTAATCCAAAATCGTATAAACGCTAGCGAACCCGTTATTGAGGAGAGTCCACCAGAGAAAAACATGGAAATTGGGGATGGTGGGGAGCATGCTGAGTAGTTTATTTATTTTCTTTTGTTTTGTTTCTTTGATGGAAATGCTCTCATCAGATATTCTTTTTGTAAATGTTAAGTGTTTGTCGATACCGGCAATTTTATTAATGAAATAGTTGATTTGGCCAATTCTTATATGCCTCTTGCTTTAAATATTTGCCGAGATATATGTGCTTAATAAGCGCAATGGAGATGGTTTCTGCTAATGAACTTTTCCTTAATTAGAATAACCGAGAGGGATTTTGGGATGCTAATTTTAGAAGAAGTGTTCCTAAAGGTTTTAAACCTGGTTATAGTCGAGGATGACCGGGATGATTTGCTTTCTGAATTTTAACGATTTGTTGTTACCTTTTATTAAGGTAAGTCCGATATATTCGTTATTAAATAAGGTAACTAGTCTGAAAATGTTAACTGAGATGATTGTAACAAATTATTTGTTCGAAAAATTTGTTGAGATAAATCAGAGATTGGGCTATGCTGAGGTGGCTACCAAGATGATAACCTTATTTGAAAATGTAAGCATTTAAGTTATTTTTTTTTGCCGACAAAGGTTGTGATGATGTTAAGATGTTAAGTTCGTGGAGAGATCACTAGGTTGTGAAACTTCATTATTCATTAGTCGGTTAACTCGTGGAGGTAATAGAGAGGATCGGAGGGATAAAAAGTGACCTGTATAGAGTTGGGTGTAGATTTGGTTAAGATCGTAAGTAAACATCTTTAGTCGAATCCATATGCTAACGACAGAGTCTCGAATAAAAGATTTTATTAACGCCTCATTAAAACTTTTTTGGTCAAAAACTTTCCTTAAAGAAAAAAAAAAACCATAGGAAAGAATGCACTTTAAGAAATGGTTATTCACAACTTAGCTAAAATAAAATTAATTTGATGTGTATAATATTTCACGTTCTTTAAATTTCTTTCTCCGAACGAAATTCAGGTCGATATGTTCCATTGTTGACAACATTATTGATCTGAAAAGGATATTTTCAAGCATTCGAGAATTTCATTCAGTTTTCTTTGCATCACTTCTTGTTCTCCACAAAAGGTTTCCCTGATGAAAACTCCTCGGCTTAACTTTAGATTTGTATCTTTTTCATGGCCTCTTCTCTTATTCTAGCCTTGTTTCTTAATTCATTGACGACATCAAGATTAGTAGTTAAGCTCTGGTTGTTTATGTCTGTATCCAATATTTTCCTTCGCAAAGAGGGTTTGTAGAATTCTATCGGGATCATGACATCGGTTTTATATGTCAAACTAAAAGGAGTTTCTTGGGTAGCTGACTATGGAGTGCACCGATATGTCCATAATACCATAATTATTTCCTTTGTCCATTTTCCTTCGGTGACCCTAAACGTTATTTCAACTCATTTAAGATTACCTTGTTGGTGGCATCGACTTATTTGTTAGTCTGAGTTTGTTCCACCGAGCTTGTTTTGTGTTGAATATCGAGACCTTCATAAAACTCAATTAGGCCTTGATCGATAAACTGTCTCCCGTTATCAGTTATTATGATATTCGGTATGTCATATCAGCATACGATGTTCTTCCACACAAATTTTTGAACTTTTTTTCCCGAGATGGAAGTTGAGGGTTCACTCTTGATCCATTTCGTGAAATAGTCGATTCACACCAATAAAAATTTGCATTGACCCTTACTTGTAGGGAACAATCATATAATGTCCATTCCCCATGTTGCAAATGACCATGGAAAAGTGACGTGATGCAACATTGTGGATTTAGCATGTAACAAATTTCCACGCTTTTTACATTACTCACATTTATTCACATGTTCGTTGCAATCATTTTTTTAGAGTGGCTAGTAGTATCGTGCTATAAGGACCCTGGTAGACATACTCCTCCCTCCAAAATGTATGACCGTACTCCTTGTTGTATTTCTTCCACAATATAGTCAACATGAGCTTTTGTTAAACATTTCAACAAGGGTTGAAAGTAACTTCATCTATATAGATCACGACTAATAAGCACAAACTAGTCACATTTCTTCCTTGTCAATTTTTCTTCCCATCGTTACATGCCTTATATTGCAAAAATCATAATATGCCAATGTAGAGAATCCATTGATCTTACTTTAGTTTCGATTTTGGACTTAATTCAATAGTGAAACATGCCAAACATTATGACTTTATCGGTTCTCTTGGCTCATACTTGATTCTATGTTTAGATAACTTTATTGACCAACTAATCATTCACCCAAGGAGGTCTTTAGAAAGGATTTTACAATGGAGGTAGTCGATTCTTACAATAATAGGATGATTTTGGAAGTATGCTCTCATTTGCTGAGCAGTGGTGAATAGAGCTAGCACAACTTTTTCAATCATTTGATTCCAGATCTCTACTCCTTATTCATCTCTTGTACTCTAACTGAACTGTTGGCCTCTTCTAAGACCAAGAGGTACAATGACGGGTTTTGTTAGAATAAACTTTTGGATAACTAGTGGTGAAGCTAAATATTCTTTAATCGATACAAAAATGCTTTTGCATTGTGGATTATAGTGTAATTTGGAGGCTTTTTCCAGCAGTTGTACTATTTGTTTCGTCTTCCAAATAGTTTTGGCATAAATTGAGACAAGGCAATTAGTTTCCCCACTGATCTTTGAACCTCCTTCATATTCTGCGGACTTTACATCTTGAAAATAGCTCGATACTTGTCAAGGTTAGCTTCAATACCCCTATGTGTAAGCATAAATTCGAAGAATTTTCCACCTTCCAGCCAAAAGACACACTTCTTAGGGTTTAACATCATAGTATTTTTCCTTGATACTTCACATGATTTAGACTTGACCACTATGTTGTCTACATGTACTTTGACATTTCATTCAATGAGGCCTTTGAATATCTTGTCCATCACTCTATGATACATAGCTTCGGCGTTCTTAAGGTCGAATGGCATTACCTTATAATAATAGTTTACATGTGGGGAAGGTGTTAACACCCCCACAACGTCCGTCCTAAGATGATACATTTAATTAAATAAGTAAACTGAGTGTGATTTTTCAAATGTTTATTTTTCCAAAAGAAGAAACAAAAGTGAAAATAAAAAACAAACAAAAATATTTTTTATTTTATTTTTGGGGCCTGGCAAGGGTTTGACCTTGCTCATACGTATTTCCATTAGGAATGGAAAATCAGGGTTACGTAGTTCTTTTATGAAAGTGTTGGTTTGTTATTGGTATTTTTTAATTTTTGAAAGTTTAATATTTTTTAATTTTTGGAAGTTTAATGTTTTTGTATTTTTGGAAATTGGACATTTTGGAAACTTTTTATTCGTTTGTAGGAGTACAATGAGGTGCGAACAACCATGCTTAACACTTTTACGAATCTGAAATATTTTCGTGAATTTTAGAAAAAGATAATTTCGTCACACATATTGCCTGACTCGTGCGATCATTTGAACATCTAAGCGAAATAGTAAAACGTTCTCGAATTAAATTCAGTATGACGTGTGCAACCATTTGGATATTTAATCGAATTATTTTATTATCGTGTAAAAACAATTTAAATAAAATCAAGTATAAAATTATTGTCAAATTTTTTGAATGGTATATTTATAAAAATGAGCGGTGAGAAAAGAAACACAAAAATTTGACAAAATCATAGTATCAAATGTTTTTTTTTTCAAAAAGAAAGATTAAAGCTAATAACAAAAGTTTAAAACAAACTTAAAAGTGTGTAAGGAAAATAGAAAAGAATAAAGAGAGAGAAAAAATCAAAATAAAAAAGTTGTGCATAGGGCCGCTTGCATTAAGGAAAAAAAATAAAAGAAAAATGTGTACATGGTGAACCCCACAATTGGTCTGCAAGTATTTAAAAGGTACAATGGGAAGTGACCCCACCTTTTTTGTTATGTGCATGGAGAGGGAAAACGCACATAAGAAACGTGAACCCCACCCTCACCAACATAATTGCACCTAAGTCCAACAATGATTGTGCCCACACCTCAGGAACCCAACACATGCTTTTTTTCAAGAATAATGTTACATTGACACTGTTAGTGGATTACCCCCACTTGACACTGGGGTAATTGTGTCAAAGTAGCTTACGTGGCAGGGACAACTTTGAAAGTAAAAAATTAACTAAGCCCTAAAGCTTTTGGAACCTCAGAATTCGTAGCTCCCGCCTCCTCTCAAACTTTCGCCTCTTCCTCTTAGTCTCAAACTCTCTCCTCCTCTCTGTCTCAAAGTCCCGCTCTCTCAGTTTTGCTTTGCCTCCTCTCAAAGGTTCGCCTCCTCTCAGCGTCTTTCGCCTTCTCTCATTCGAAAGGTCTGTCGTTCACTCTCTCGCTCCTCTCCACTGTTGCTCTTGTTCACCTCATCTCAGTCTCACTCTTTGCCTTAAAAAAGGTTCGCCTCGTCTCACTCTCTGCCCTAAAAAAGATTCATTTTTTATTTGGTTTTCGTTTGAAAAGCGTGTAAAGGTTGCTCTTTTAAGTCATTGCTCATGCAAAAGAATGTTTTTTTTTTGTTTGTTGAATGATTTGCGTGTAAAGTTTTGGTTTTATGTGATTTTTGATGGAAAAGGAAGTCTTTTTAGTCGTTTCACTGTTATGTTCTGCATCTGAAAAGGATTTTGCGTTTAGGGTTTGATTTGTGTTGGTTTTTCAGTAAAGTTTGTTCTTTTATGTCATTTACGACTTCGTTCTTGGTTCTTGGTGGAGAGAAGAAAGTTTTTTGTAAGTTTTTTAGGTTTTATTGCTTGAATCTGTTTGTTTTGGCAACTGATGATGATGTTTGAGTTCAGTCGTCATGACATGAACTAAGGTGTCCCCTCGTCAATACATGGGTAACAAATGATGTTCTGTAAAACTAAGTGGTTGAGTTTACAGAACATCATTTGTTACCCATGTATTGACGAGGGGACACCTTAGTTCATGTTATGGCGATTGAGGATTGGATGTGTGTTGAGTCGCCAAAGATTGCACTATGGTGTCCCCTCGTAAAGGGAGGGGTAGCCGCTTATTAATGTTTGAATGTGTATGTTTCTTGTGTGTGTGGTGACTGAGGTTTGTTGACTAAGGTCTGCTCTGAATAAAGAATGGCTAACAAGTGGTTGTGAGGTGACAAATTCTCATTGATTGGTTACCCCTGCTTTAACGAGTGGACACCTAAGTACAACTTTTGGCGAGTGATGACTGTAATGAATTGTTTCCATAGCACGTTTGATGTTAGTTGGTGTTATTGAATTGTTTAGTTTTTTATAGGATTACAAATGGCATCATCCGGTGTTGTGTTTCGCGAACGATCCGAAATGGACAATAAGGTTTGATTTGTATTCTGCATAATTGTTTTTTATAGTGAAATATATTGTCATGTAATGCCTATATTCTCTGCTTTAATTATATGTAGGAATGAACAAGAGTCCACCATTGTTGCAGGACTAAATATCTGGTGAAGGTGAACAACATTTTAAGTGATGAGCATAAGGCTTGCATAAATAACACCCCTTTTGGTTGGCTCCTCACAGTTGATAGAGAACTGCAAATGATGAGGATGCTTGTAAAGGAGCTATGTTTTAGATTTATTGAGAAAGACTGTGGTTTTAAAATTGGATCTGAAGTTGTTTCTTTTACATTACTTGATGTTTGTGTAGGGTTAGGTTTGAGAGTTTGTGGACAGAAAGTGGATATAGAAAAGGAAACAAGTGATGGCAATCTGAGGAGTTTTTTTGGTTCAAATCGTGTTAATATTACAATGCTTTATGATGAATTACTTAAACATGACAATGATTCGATAGTTGTAGATTTTTGTAAATTGTATATATTGTTAGGTTTGTGTGAATTTTTTTTGCCGAACACAAAAGGTACTGTACATAATGGACTGTTTAGTGTTGTGGATAACAACTTAGGTGATTTATGTAAATACAATTGGGGTGGCGTTGTCTACCAATACCTGGTATGAAGTTTATGTGAAGGTGCTACATCAGTTCAGAAAGTGCCAGCTCCTTTAGATGTGTATATTGTTGGGTGTACCTACTTATTGCAGGTAAATTCTATATTAAGTTCAAAAGTGCTATTGTATATTGTTCGTAATAGCTTTTAAGTTGTGTTTTTTTTATCTTTTGTTATGATTTGTGTCATAGATTTGGGCGTGTGAACATTTGCTATTCCGAAAAAAAATAGGGAAATGAGGGTTAAATTTCCCCGCATCCTTTATTGGAAGGATGTGAAGATTGCAGATAACATAGTTCATTCAGCATTCAATACTAATTTGGTAAGTGTTTTAAGGGTAATATCGAGGTGTAATCATGTTCACATTATTTTTTTATGTGTGCTAACTTTTACTATCATGTATCAGCAGTAACCTCAGAAGCAGCAACCCCAGCAGCAGCAAACCCAGCAAGAGGAACCCCAATAGAAGCAACCCCAGCAGGAAACCCAGCACCAACTGAGAAGACAGAGGCATAAACACCCAGAAGAACTCGAATGAAGAGTGTAGTAAAGAGGAAGCTTGTTAAATCCTCTAAATTAGAACCTCCTTTTACTACATATCCTAAGAAAAGGAGAAGGCCTACAAGGGTTGGTGCAAGGGTTGTAAAAAGTCGCAACAATTAATTCCTGTTAATGTATGTTGAACAGATATTTTGTGGAACAAATTAAATTGTTATTGCATTTTATTGCTTGAAATTGTTAGTTACATATTTTGTTGAATTTTGTGGAACATGCGACTTCTTTGGCCAAGTGTTAAACTAAAGTATCCCCCCATTATATAATGGCTGAAAGTTGTGATGCCCATAGTTGAGGGAATTCAATATAATTTAGTCAACTGATGCCAATATGTTCCTATTGAATATGGTTTTGATTAGTTGCCAAAACGTTAACTGAGAGGTACTTTCGTTAAAACATGGGTAACCCCATATGTTTAGTAAGTGAATGCCACTATGTTAAAATGCGAAAATGGTCGTACTGCACATAATCGCCATAACGAGAGAGGTTAAAACATGGGTAACACCTGAATTTAGTAAGTTTCGAGCTGTTATTTATGCAGAGGTATGTGTCAATTTAGCATATTTTGATATATAAAACAGTCATCGAGGCAAGTTATAGGGTTGTAAGTGAAGGACACAAGTACTTGAAGTGGCAAAATGGTTGTACTGCACTTAGTCGCTACAACGTAAACCGAGGTATCCCATCGTGAAAACATGGGTAACCCTATATTTCAGTACATTGACAGTTGTTATTTGTACACAAATGTGTCAATTTAGCATAAATTTAGTACATAAAAGGTTCATGGAAGTAATTCACAGGGTGGTAAGTGAAGGACACTAAAACTTAAAACGCCAAAATGGTTGCACTACATGTAGTCGCCACAACGTCTACTGAGGTGTCCCTTCGTTAAAGATTTGGTAACCAGTCATTGATGATGACTCCTGTGAGTTTCCTATCGATGTGAGGAGTGATACAAATCCACCAGATTGAGCAGTGTGCACCTGTAAAGACCATGTCATCATAATATAACACGAAATAGAACAACATATTCATGCAAATGTATAAATTTGTATGTAACACGAACCGTTTCTGTTTGGTAGTTCATTATGGATACAGTTGTTGTGTTTGGTTGAGATAAATTACTCCTTGAACTAGTGTGCTTGGCAGTGACTGCCTTCTTTCGGCTTCAAGGCATCTCACATGTTGACCTCAATCTTTTATATGGAGGTCGTCCCTTTCTTGAAACTGGTTCAGGGCTATGAATATTTGTGTTGACCCCGTCATTCATGGAATTATTTCTCTGTGGAGTCCTATTTTCGAAATTGGTCCTTGCTAGGTAATGAGTTTCAATGTCATGTGAGTAGGCAAAGGATTGCAGATGGGCAAATAACAATTCACTTGTTTCCTGATTTTCGCAAGCTACCTGAGCTATTTCTCTAAATGTTTGGCATAAGGTATCATAGCGCTGAATATGTGGTGCTTTGTCTCTGGAGTTAAAAGATGTGACTATGTAATTATGCTTCTCCTGACATTCTTGCTCCACCTTTGCAATATATACTTTGTTGAAATGCTCTTTTGTCTTTCTTGGTAAGAACAACCAATGCATGTCTACATATTATTCCCCTGAACTCAAACAAGAAACACTAACATTGCACATCCTTGGTTTTTCTGTCATAGAAAACAGTGAATAATCTCTCACGACAACGTTCATTATGGATGGACTCTTCCATTACTGTGTAGGTACAATTTTCTCCATCACTATGACAATGGTGAATTAGGCAATTCATTTTCGATCTAAATTCAGTTTGCACCTCAGTGAACTTAGCATGTGTATATTCTTTGTGAAATTGCCTTTCCATCAATGACTGTGAGCCACAATGAATTACCGTGTTCAATGAGCCAAAGTCAGCCTCCTTCTCCTTTTCCCACTTGTGTTGCAAGGCATTGTCGTATTGTTGAACAAATTGTTGTAGTGTTGTCATGG
>Ga0209489_106617_pt1 | contig 18394 bp, 5 predicted proteins | sample SiratrowhiteBW_FD_187527 | JGI IMG/M metagenome (GOLD analysis project Ga0209489, IMG submission 187527) | Root nodule microbial communities of legume samples collected from California, USA - Siratro white BW (SPAdes) (version 2) | ecosystem: Host-associated > Plants > Roots > Nodule | place: USA...
TTCTGGTTTCTCTTCTTCAACTGCAATGTCAAGACCCTGCTGGAAAAGAGAGTCCAAGACCTCTCCTTGCCACATCCCAAAGTGGCCAGTTCCATCAAATATTTCCACCGCTAATTTCTGACTGGCAATCGGGAACCTCGACCATGATGACGAAGAACCCGACACCCCAATTGGAATATTTGAGGCCCCCTCCATCGACTCTGAATCTTTATTTGCCATTACAGACTTAAAAAAAAATATTCAATATTGTGGAAGATCAGATAAAACTGCAACCACAGAGCATACTCGGACAGAACCTTAGCTTTGATACCACTTGTTGGGAAATATTGAGATTTCCCCCTAATAATATTGAATATTAAAATTAGAGAAACTAGACAAAAAAAAAATTTTTGAACGGAGTTCAGCAAATAGCTTAATCTCCGGGCACCACACAATGGCACTACTTCTATTAAAAGGGAGAAGAGAATGTTTTGGTACATTGAAATGGGAGGAGGAGGAGTTTTTTTATAACTCACAACCTCCCCCCCTAAGAATAAACCCACTGATGTGGGACTTGAAGTTAGGCCAAAATCAACATTGACAAATAAATAAATGAACCTTTGTCTTAAGGATTAGACTTTATTTCTTTATTATGTTTTCTATGGATTAATCTTTATACAAAATACATGAACCAAATCAACTTAATAAATAACAGAAGTTAACATTAGTGGGTATACCCGTGAATATATATTTGGAATTTGCGAGGAATAAACTTTTGTATTCCTTTGTTTATTTATTATAAGATAATGTCTAGTAACTTGAAAAATACGTTGTTGCTTTCAAACGTTGACATTGTAGAATATTTATTCTCGGTCTTTAACAGAGAGCGCGTTAGCGCACGGTTTAGTATATTCTTATTATTTATTAATTAGGTTTTCACCATTTTAACAAAACACACAGATGGATAATTTTATGTGGTAATCATTTTACGTGTTCTAATGGTAATGGTAATCTTGGTTTTTTTTTAATGAAAGTGGTAAAATTCTATCATCAAAATTAATAATTGTTTATTATTTACTAAGTCATGCCTATATACGATTTTAACATCAAAATTAATAATTTTTATTATTTACTAAATCATGTCTATATACGATTTTAACATGATGCATGTATTTAGTGTAAATGTGAAATTGTGTAAAAAATGCATTATTTCTGTTTAATTTAAAAAAAATTAAAATTGTGTCAATATAACACAATTTTAATTTAAATCAGATTATACTAAAATTCCATCATCTTTACACAATTTTAGGATAATTCAATTTAAACTTTATTTAAAAAAATCATTTATATTTTGAGTCATATCAACCTGAAATAACTTCACTTTGACCAAATCAAACTGTAATGTTCATACATGTCATTAGTACATGCACTATATATCAAAAGTTTACATCGTATTTTACTATTGCATTTGCAGTTACCACTCATTTGCGTTTTTTTCTTTTCTTTTTCGTCTTTCGTGCCATTGCCACCTCTTGCATTACTCTTGAACCACTGCCACCGCTGCCTCTTAAAGATTTGTTGCGCGATTCCGAAGCCTTTATCGTGCCATCAATATTGCCTTTCCAAAATTTTATGTTGCAATCACTCCTCTTTTTGTTTGTTTGTGTTGTCACCACAACCATCGTCTCATCAAGATTCTCTTGTGCTTTTGTATTTATTTTTAAAATTTTTGAAGTTTGCATATGCTATTGAGATATTATAATTTATACTCTTCTTGCAATATTGTATTTTGGTATTAAGCGTTTGAATTGTAAGACCTTAAAAATTTACTCTAGAAAACTAGTATGTAAAGACTTAGATAATATAAGTAGTATTAATAAAATGACATCTGAATATTTTATTATTAAAATAAAAAGTTCATATAAATAGGAAATCATTTATTTCTACTCTTATATTGTCCTTATTTCTTGAAGTTCAAAAGGTCATGTTAAATGTAAGTTTGTAACTCATCTATATCATTTGACTACCATACGTTTGTAACTCATCTAGATCATAGTTTTAGTGTCTGACTAACCAATACAGGTAAATAGTTAGATTGAAAAACATCTTAATAAAGCATTTGAGTATATACTCACATATTCGATCTCTTTCCTAGGTTAGTACAGATGATGATAACATGCAATATAAAGAACTTATGGAGAAAGCAACACGTACACAACAATTTATATTGGTTTGTCTGTTGCACAGACTACATCTAGTTCTTGGCCAACTAATCAAGTTCTACTAGGCAGACACTTGTTATAAGATACACTTCAAGTATTCTTTGGGCTCAGATACTCTTGACTAACCCCTTGAGTATTATTGACACAAGTCATTTCTAGCTTAACTGATTATTCTTTGTGCTTGTAGTCATTCCGTGCTAACCTCTTGACTATTATTGACATGATTCACTGAGTACTTTTTGAGCTTGTAGTCACTCATGCCTAACCCCTTGAGTAGTTTTTCCTAAAGTCACTCCTACTTGAACCTGAGTATTCTTTACACATAACAACTCCTGGTTAACCGAGCATTCTTTCATATCGCAGCCACTCCTGGTTGATCCAATTAAAGTGTATTCTTTAATTAAGCTACTCTAGCATGACCTAAGTATTCTTTCTCAATTAACCACTCCTAGTTAAGATATGAAGGTTTGGTGTTTTAATGATATGCTAGCTTTATCTCTTAGTTCATATCATTTTATTCTCTAGGAAGGGTAATGTCTTTCAACATATACAAGGATAAGGTTCACTCTCCTAAGTAGTTAGATGAACACTCTCAGTGTTTTCTATTAGGTTCATCTAGATCCTAGTGATTTATTTGATTTTAGGATCCTTCTATGAAGTCGTGAGGTTTGTTGTATCATCTTATTAAAATGTTTGATAAAATGCAACCTTTGGTCTCTCAACTTAGAGGAGTGCTCTTATTTTGAGTAGCATTTTGGGATCATGTCTTCTCTTCTCTATCTGATTCTTCTTATGGATGGAATACTTTAAATAGACTCTAGAAAAAGGTAGTCATTAAGAGGCTATTTATAGTCGTTGAGTATCTTCAACTTCTATGCATGTGTTTGTTGTATGTCTAACAAGCTTCAATATGACTTTTTTTGTATTTAATATATCTTTGATCTTCACTCCTTTCTCTTCGCAACGTCCTTAACAACTGACAATGCTTATTTCCCTTGGTAGCATAACTTTTTTGTACCAATTTATAATTATCATATATACCATACAAGGCTGATAGTTGGGTCAAACTTGAAAGACTTTTTATGTGAGGAAGTTGGTGAAGAAAATAACTTTAGGTTGTGTCTCGAGAGATCTTTGATATTTGTTTTATATTTAATTTTGAACAGGTCTATTTGGAAAACCAATATTCCCTACAAACATAGAGTAAGCGTATAAATATTTATTTTAAGTACGAGATTTGCTTAGTCTATATGTATTGTCTAATGTTTAATGTGTGTTTCATCTATTCTTAATATGGTTTATTAGACTTTGAGAAATGATTGTGTAGTGTTGTATATAGTCTATTAGACCAAAATAGTTGTTTCTTACATTATCTATTATTTTTATGAAACTACCTTCTCACATATGAAATATGATAATGATAAAGTTTTATACTTAGTTCTTTTGAAGAACTAAATAAAATTGTTGGACTTTTACCTAGACTTGATAGTGAAAGAGGTTGAGATTATATAATTATCTGATAAGTGTTGATTTTTAGTTGATTTTGTGCAGATTTTGTGATTGATTCTGTTAGTAATTAGGTTGATTTTGTTATTAATTCGGTTTAGATTGGATTTTATTTTCTTTTATTATTGATTTTGCTATTTAATGCATTTTATTGTGGAAAGAGAAAATTTTGTTGAGAATTAGGTTAAATCTGAAGGGAGAGAGAATAAAGACGCCGAAGTTGAGGAAAGGAGCAAAAAAAAAACATAAGTGACTTTTCGCTTAAGCTAAAGACACATTCTGGGCTAAAACTCACTTAAAGTCCATCATAAGCGAAGCCCTAAATTGAAGACGTCAACACACTAAAGGCGTGACTTACGAAATAACAGTTGCACTTTAACCTAATTCAAGGAGCGAAAGTTATAATAAAAAGGAGGCTAGGTCAAACGTAGAGAATCATCACTTCTCACTCACCATCTACCATTCATTGGAGAATCTTAGGAGCGTCGTTGTGATCAAGACTCATCCTTTTCCTTTTCTTTTGTATTCTCATGGCTACCATGCATAGCTAACTTCCTTTCTCTTGGGATTTAATATAAATTCTCACTTTGAATACACTCTTGACATTGTTTTTATATCATTGAATTCAAGAACCTTTGTTTTACGTTTCATTATATTTTGATTTACTTTAGAATTCTCATTGTGAATGGAAAACACTTTTTGAGTTCGGATCCAAACGTAAATGCATTACATGTATAAGTTCAGAGATGAATTATAGTGTAATGACTGCATATAGCAACTGATCTTAATGCTGATTAAATTATTCTAGTAACTAGGAATAGAAGCTAGATATTTTAATTTATAAAATTCAATGCTAGAGGAATCAGGTTGAAAAGGCTTTTATTTGCGCAGATTGGTTGTTGGATGAGATGATATTAAATTAGGTTAAGAGTGTACGATAAGGAAAATATTACGATTCACACTTTTACTATTAATTGCTTTGTTATCACATTTCTTAATTTATTCAATCATTATCTATTGTTTGTTCGTTCATAATACAATTAATAATTGTAATTCAATTTATAATCAAATTCCGTTGTTTGTAGATACGATACTTTTTCTTACTTACTGTACACTTGCTGAAAATCCGTTAACATTATCTTCATCAAACTTAATAATAAACAAACTATATCTAATTTATGGACTAATTTCAAATCATTATGTCTTGTTGTGTTTTAAGAACAATCATTTGACTTTAAATTAATTGAGTTCATCAAATTAATATGAACAACTTATTTTATCAATTTTTACATTCTAGTAGATTAGATGACGTATTATCAATTTTTTACATTTAGACATTTTTTTATATTTTTCATTCCATTAACTATATTAAGTTGAATGTCACTTAAAAGGAAGATGTATGCTTTGATTATAATGTCTATGTTGTGTAATTTTAATATATGATGGTTACTAAAATGGTATAAAATGTAAAAGAAATAAAATATCAAAAAGAATAAAAGTCACAATGATTATTGTTACCGTAATTGTTATCATTTGAACATATACGAAGATAGTTCTAACCAAAATTATCGTTGTGTGTCTCGATGGTTATATATATATATATATATATATATATATATATATATATATATATATATATATATATATATATATATATATATATATATATATAACAATTACATTGATCTTAAAAGCTCCCAATTTAATGATGACTTTTTAATATCTAACCGTTCTTAAATCATAGTTCATGGGTTTTTAAACTATCATTAAAACTTATTCTTGTGTGCTCATCTGGGAAACTAATTGAAGAGATATGAAGTGAAAGTGTGCCCCATGTTTATGCTTAACTAGAAATTGAGGAATTGGGAACATGCTAATAAAACATGGAATAAGAATTTGTCTTTATAATCCTGCATTGTATTGAAGGTACTTTGAGTAGTTCGAGATACAGGGAAACACAAAAAGAGTTGCACCAGACTCCTCAGAGAAGCTTATTGGAAGGAAAATTTAAATTTAATCTGGTTTTGTAATAGTGATAGATAGAAGTACAGAGTTCTTTCATTAAATCACAAGGAATAATAGAGTCACAAAAAGAATGATCTTGTTGCGTGATACAATTAGGTTGTATGTGTCTACTATTTGGGATGACAGATGAATTTATACCATTGTGACTTCTACTATTCTGTTTTGGCATGGATATCTAATTCACATGATTGGTCCTAAAGCTATAAGTACTTCTACCCATATGCTTTATATGGATGACACTTTTGTTGTTTGTAGGGCATACAAAATTAGTAGCATGATGCCTTTTAAGTTCTATGGGCAATGTTGTTTCCAAAAAGGTGAGTATCAATCGTACATAAAACTATCTAGGCTTAGAAAGAGATAGATTGCCAATGACATGCTTGAAACTTCTAACAGATATATCATATGAATTATATTGTATGAAAATAAAAAAATTAACATAATGAATAAAAAAAATAAAAAATATGAGAACAGAATAATTATTTATTATCTATTAATATATTTTAATATAATCATTTTCATATATAATAATTATTTATTATTTATTAACTACCAATATTCAATGGAAATGATTGAACTTGTTACTAAAGTTATGAATGGTACGCTATTGTGAAGCTTTAGGGTTTACGAATGGCTTGCCTTATTGATGAAAACTGTTGAGGAATGGATAAGGAATTTGTATGGATTGGTGAAGTTAACACCGAGAGAACATCTTTGTTGCATGGAAAAAGCTTGTTGTTCAATCTCAGAAACCTGGAACATGGACAAGTTTTAACAGAGATTCTAACGTGGTTGCGAAATCCTTGCAAGCACTTTTCCAGATCTCATATTCTCTATAGACACAATGACATTGTAAGTTTAAAGGAGACGAAGAAAACCCCAATCTTTCATTTTCTGCAAATGATGCTGTAAGAATTTATTCTCCAAAAACAACTCAGCTTCCAGAACGATTTAAGAAGGAAAATTAAATTTTAAAGTATATTTTTTCTTTGTTTGACCCAAAGTCGTGCTTGTAATTCATGTTTACATCCACTGTGTACATTTTTAAAAGTTTACTTATTTCCGTAAATTTAATATAAAATTTTGCTTCTTTGTTAAGGAAAAAAAAGAAAAAAGAACATTCTTCCATCACAATTATTTGCTATGTGGAGGTTTATTCATAACATAATGCCTACGGCATTTTGGTTGTCTCTAGATGTAACTTCCTAAATGAGATCATGGATGAAGAGGAGAAAACTGAGGAGAGATTATAAGGGCTTGGAAATAATACACCTTAATGAATTCTTAGAGGTAATATAGCAAAAGAAATAAATAAAGACTTAATCAGTAAGGATAACTAAAGGAAGACTGAGATACTAGAAAACATAAGATGTCTTGTAAAATCTAAAAATTCTTTATATACTCTAGAATTTTTTAAGTTGTTCTAAAACAACACGAATTCTTTATAAAAGATAATTCTTTTTTATTATAAAATCTGTTAATATTGCTTTTAAAGAACTTTTTTTAAATATTTCAAGAATATTTATAAAAATTAAAATATTTTTTAAATATTCTAAATTTATTTTCTAAAAAAATATTCGTTCTAAAAGTTTCTAACATATTCTAGATAAGATTGTCAGGTGTCATTAATTAACTTTGATAAACTTAAAAGTTAGACTTAATCAATATACCTAATTATCCATAATAATCTTTCACTAAGAAATTCTTAACCCCTTATTAGTTCATTTTTTTACCTTAAGGAGGATATTAGTTCTTTTTTTTTTCTTAAAAAGGATATTAGTTCATTTTTTTCATTCATGTCGCACTTCTAATTCTATTTATAAATATAAGTATTTTTTCCTTCATAAAAAAATCAAACTTGAAATAAATAAAAATAAGAAATTTGTGTGACTTTCTGTACTTTTAGAATATAATGTTTTAAACTTTAGATTCTTATATTAAGAAACTTTTTCTTATTCTTTCACTGTCTTTAGTGTGTCTAAGGTGAAGCTTTCATGTTTATCTTGTTATTATGAGTGCATTGATAAAGGACCACAAAAAAGGGATGAGTTTAGAATAAAAATTTTATATTTTTTATAATGAGCTTTTATTGTACCTCTCTATTTTGTTTCTATATTTTTATAATTAGGAACCTTTTATAGACATTATCTTTTACTAGTTAATTATACAACTTATTGGACCTGCCTAGTTTTTGAATGGGCTTAATAGTCTTGATCCATAGTATAAATAAGTTTGTGTTAACTTTTGTTAGAGTTTAAGATTTATTTTATGAATAAAAGTTTTAGGTCGAGAAAAATCCTCTAAGTTTTTGAATAAAACTTTGGATTCTTATATTTTAATTTAAAATAATGAATCTTCTTCGATTTATCAATCATTCATAAGTAATATCTTCATCTTATAATTTCTTTCCATGTCTTCTATTTTTTAATAATTTTTGAAAATTGTAAAAAATGATTTATTCTTCCTAATTCGTGATTATGTGTTCTTCATTTTATTTTGTCTATTGTTTTCAATTTTACACTTTTGTATCCGAAACAAATGTGAGAGTTATCATTTTTTACATAGGTGAGTTTTTTGCTTCAAATTCTTCGTTGAGTTGAGTTAATAGATCCTTCCGTGTTTAGGGAGAATTAAACCATTACTAGTGCTGGCATTGTCAAGCTGCAATAGGATGTTTTGTGAGTTATGTATGTATCATCACTACTATTTTTGTATAAGGTAGTAATGCTTGAATTTTGGAGCATGTGTGTTTCATATTAATTAGATGAATAGATGAGTTTATTAAGATATATTGTGAAGGTAATAAATGTACTAACAAAATGAAAATTTTTGGAATGAAGAACATTCACGCTTTTGTATGATGAGATATTAAAACTCCTTATTGCACATACGGAGGTGGAATATATGGAAGTTTGAAATGAAATATGAACAAAAATTTCAAATGAGAGTTACAATTTCATACATGGGAGACCCGTAATATTTATTACTCACTTTGAAGGTATATGGATTATTGTCTTAGTAAATAAACTCTTTGAAATAAAAAAAAAAAAAACTAAATAATGTGAATTTTGGTGACTTTTGGAATACTCAAAATCGATAATCTTCCACATATTACAAAAGACAAAAATTAAAAAAAATAGAAAATATTGAGTTTCATATAAAATATAATGCATTAAAACTGATATAAAGAAGGTATATGAACTAGTAATCATTATAAGAAAAAAGATATTTAGAGATTAATTTTTAGCTATTAAATGAAATAGTTGTTAATTGTGACCAAAATAGTTATTAAATTATATTTTAGTTGCTAAATAACTACAAAATAAAAGAAGTAATGATTGAATTTAGTGACCAATTAAGTGAAGATAATTTTAAGTTAGAGACTAATTTAAAATGTAATGATATAGGTCACTAATTTAAAATCTAATATTAGATACCAATTATCTTCACTTAATTGATAACTAAATTAAATTATTAATTCTATTTTGTAGTTAATTTGTAACTAAAATCTAATTTTATAACTATTTTGATCACAAATAATAGTAATTTTATTTTGTAGCTAAAAATTGATCTCTAAATATCTTTTTTCTTATAATGAATAGATTAAACATTTGAAATTTTATCAACTAGATATCATGCATCAAAAGTGATATAGCAACGTATATGAATTAGTAATAGATTAAGAATCTAGAATTTTGTCAGTTAGAAATCATATGTTTTGCCAAGAAATTTTTAATCACTTAAATGAAATCTACAACTTCATCCACGTGAGATTTACAAACCTTGCTACTCACATGTTCATAGAGTACTTGGCTATATAAACTTTTTGAAAGAGAAAAAAATAAGCAAAGTGGAATTTGGTCTCTTCTGAAATTCTCAAAATAGTCTACGTCCTCATTGACTTTTTGTACTTTTCCTTTTATCATATTCCTTGACTAGTTCAAAATAATTGTTAAATTTTGGAGTTTCACTTTCTTGAGATGTCAGTGATACAAATTGATAATCTTTATAGAAAAAATATACAATTAACTTGATTTAAAAACTATGATATATATATATATATATATATATATATATATATAAACATATAAAAATATATTATTAACTTGATTTAAAAATATATATGATATGTATTTTAACGACATGTTATTATGATAAAAAAATAAAAGAATATATGTGTATGTGAAAATTTTGTGTCATTTCAACACTAAACCAATTAATAGAAAAATATAAAATTTAGATTTCTTTTTAAAAAAAAAAAAACTAATAAGATCATTCTGCATGTATGATTATTTAAATAAGTTTTTTTTTAAATTTATAAACCTTATAATCAATTATAAATTTAATCATTAAAAAAACTTATTGTATTGTTAAGATTGCTAAAGTGTGTGACTAATTTAATTTTGTAAATTCTGATTGATTTCACATGTTAATATTCGCAACATTATTAATTATTGTCTTTCAGTATACAAATTCTTTTATATAATGTTATACTTCATTTATAGTACTAAATTTTGTACACAAGCATTTATAAGTAAATGTATTTGGATAACCCAAGGGAAAGCAAAAAGAGAGTGAAGGAGAAAAAAGATCCACGTTGCTATAAAGGATAGCATGTAGAAGAGTTGGATATATTTTATGTTTACCATTGATAACTACGTAGAATCTTCTATTATTATTATGCTACTGTATGACACTAAAACCAACATTTCAAAGCACATAATTGAGGATTTTATTCTTTCTTTCGGTGATAAAATTTGATTCCCATTTGTGTATAAAATTTAGTGGATAAAAATAATTATATATATATATATATATATATATATATAATATAATATATGTGTGTTCTGTTTCGTGTTTAAGAGGACTCCCCCATTTTTTAATCCAAATTTTTAGTTATCCTATTATGTTTTCAAGATTCAAAACTATCACATCAGAATCAAGCACAAAAGTCTAACTTAATTGTTATATAAAAATGTTTAATCAACTTATATATAGCATATCTGTTTATCTATGTCCACCTTAAGCATCAAAGTATCTCTTATAATATTTTAAAATTGTTCTAAGAACCTAACCTAAACTATTCTTAATTAACTGGGGAAAATTATGTGGTAAGCACTAGGGATATGAGCATTGGACCTTTTGCAAGTTGCAACTCCATGATGAAAATCCCATTTTATTTTTTTTATTTTTTGTGTGTTCTTTTAAAAAAAAAAAAATCTATTAGTGAACACTCCTTAAAAAGAGCATTAAGGTCAAACATGAAAGTGTTAATTAGTGATTTTTATACTAATGGTTATTAAATATTAATGGCTTTGCCTTGAAGAGGTTGCAAAAGTCAACTCTTAAACTTCCCACTAAAACCAATAAATTACTCCCTTCGTTCCTAGTTATAAAACAATATTATTTACATAAAGGTTTACTAATTTAATTGATTACAATATATTTATCTGTGTTTATAATATATTACTTTTTCACAAAATTATTTCTCACCTAAATAATTAATAATGGAAAGAGATTAATAGTAGTGGCCTATTTATACTTTTTTATATTCGTAAGAGACATAAAAATAAACAAATGACAATATTTACTATTTATGATTAAAATAATTAAGAATAATTTATCAAAAACTGATTTGTGCACTATTAAATATGGCTATTTCGTTCAACGATAGCAAAATTTTAAGATTATTATGCACGTATTAGAAATAACAATAAATACCTTTCAATTAATTTGACTGAATAGTCTCAGTTTTTCTCATAAATGCATTTATTTAAATGAAAAATAAAAAACAATTAATTTTGAGACATGTAGAAAGAAAAACATTCATATTTCATTGAAAAGTAAGCTAAAAAACCTTTTTATATTACTATAATTACAAAGGTATATTGGAAAGGAGGGTGTACCATGCAAAGTATTCACATATTTTATCAATAATTAATTTTTACTGAAAACTATTTGAACACTTTTAATAGTATGTTGTTTTTTTCTTTCGAAAAAATCGAATTCAAAATTTAAATAAATCCAACTTAATTTCATTAGGTAATGTTTCATTCTGCTTTTTGCAGTTATTTCATTTGTCACTAAATTTTAATGTTCAATGAATTTATTCTGTCGTTAGTTGAGCATTTGACCTTTTGTTGACTACGACATGTTCATGATTGACATCACACCTGCACAAAGTGACAATAAGACCTCTTAAAGTATCTTTCATAGTTGATTATACTCACTCGAATCCAAATTCAAAGTGTTTTTAAGAAATAAATAAATTAAATAATTAACAAATTTTTTTATTAGTAAAATTGGATTCATGCGGTTAATAATAATAAATTAAATTCAAATTTTGAAACTTGTAGATATCTGAATATCATTTTAGTAAATTTTTGTTGATATTTAACAAAAAAAAAAATGTTTTATTTTTTATATGATTATTTTTTATTAAAATTTAACAATAAACTACCATCATAGGCGATTATAAAAATAATAAAATCCCATCACTACATATATACCGTCCAAACATTCTATAGCATTTTTCATTCAATTCTTATAAATAAATAAAATTCAAACCATTAAATATTTAATACATAAAAAGAAAAAAAGAAAATAGAAAAGAAGAAATAAATAAAAACATTAGCTTGGGCGAGAATTCTCCTCGTTTGAGCAAAAATGGTCTAGAAAACATTCTACTTTTAGTGTTATTTTTGCTTGAGCGAAAACCTTTGCTCGCTTGGGAAAGAAACTATCTGCTTGAGCAAAAATGCTCTAGAGAGCACCCTATTCTGTTTACGAAGAGCTCGTTCAGGTGAGTTGTATCTTGCGCGGGCGAGACTTGTAGAGTGAACTTTTTTGTAAAATTCGCTTGAGCAAGATTCTCCCGCTTAAGCGAGGCTATTAGAAAATGATTTCTCAACTAAACTAACTTTTGTCTACTACCAAGTATTAACATGAATTTAAGGTTCAAAATACTATATAAAGTGTTCAGATACATCAAATTTGCGTACAACTATCTACATGACAAAAAGAAAGACCATCACAAGGTCATAAAGACTTTACATACATCAAAGATATATACAAGTGTATACAAAACAAAAAGATGATCAAACTAAGGATATATAGTCCTTAAGGTGCTCCATAATCTGCATTTGCACCTGCTCGTGTACATAGTACAGTCATCGCAGTTCACAACACAATAAGACAAGCAAGGGTAAGCCAGTGAAATCATGTTTTCAGCTTGTAAGAGTAAAAATAATCAAAGTGATTAGATTTAAAAATTTAAATATCAATTCTCGTGTCAAATAAAACTAAGTTTAACATTCAATTACAATCTTTCATACTCTATTCCAAATCCATTGACTTCACAATGATCCATTGGCAATCACTATACCTTTATTCCCTATTAATCCCCAATACTCTGATCTTGTTTCAATCAAAATGATTGCATATAGATTCATCATTTAGTCATAATAATAATCATATAATTTCAACAATTCTAAAGCTTATAAGTGCATGTGTAACCATGGTACCTTGATTTCCTTTCAACCCTCAGTATACTGGTGTCATTTCAACCAAAATGATTACATATGAGCCTATAACTCAATCATCACACATACTACATCAATTCATCATACTTAAACATATAGATATATATGTAACCATGGTACCTTGGTTTCCTTTCAATCTCCAGTATACTAGTTTCATTTCAACCATAATGGTTACATACAAGTCTATACATCATTCATCAAACATAACACATCAATTTCATCATACTAAAGTATATAAAGACATATGTAACCATGGTACCTTGGTTTCCTTTCAACCCCTAGTACATTGATTTCATTTCAATCAAAATGATTACATATAGCTTTATAACTCAAACATTACACGTATCATTTCAATTTCATCAAACAACAATCAAAATGTTCTCACATGTTACTTTCTAACATCATTTCTCAAAACAATTCAATTAATCACACCAAATCAAGATAAACAATTAAACTCATTCAGTGTTTAAGGACCAGTCAGACTTGCACGAAAGACTTAAGCACTGAAAATCATATATCTAAGACTTCTATCCTAGGGTTCTATTTAAAAGTAACTAACTAGTATAAAACAAGTTACTAGCTTCCCTTACTTTAAACAAGGATCCACTATCACTTCCTCCAATTAGACCATGACAGTAGTCCAACTCTAGGGATCTAGAACAAGTTATCTAAATAACACTTATAGTCTTTATCAAGTTGAGAGGAACACTTTTCTCGACTGTTCCCACCACTATTAATGACAAAACTTAAGAAAAAATAGAGAATAAGGGATCTTTAGAGCAAATATGAACTTACTCTATTTAAGATTCTGATCGGTTAGAAATGATCCTTAACTCCTCTACTACAGTAGAGTGTGATCAGATTCTAAAATAGATGAGATACGGAGAAAAAAAGTTAGAAAGAAGGAAAAGCTTGGTTAGTAGAGAGACAAGGAGAGATAAAGAAAAAATGGAGGTTGGAGTGCCTTACACTGCCACTATTATAACTATTATATGTCTATTATTACATCTACCACTATGGTATTGTTGAATATTTTGTTATGGGTTAATAATTTTATTTTATTTTAGATTAATTAGATGTTAAAATATTAAATAATATTATTTAATGTACATTTTGATTAATTATTGTTAGATATTGTTTATTATTATCCTTTTTAGATTATATATATATATATATATATATATATATATATATATATATATATATAAATCACCACAAGAAATTTTTGACTTATTTATAGATTATTTAATATTACCTACAGATTTATTACATATGAATTTTACATACAGAAGAATTCTTAGGTAATTACATACAGATTTTAATTTGTAGGCAAATTTGACATTACCTACGAATTTTACATACGAATTTATTACATACAAAAAAATCTGTAAATAATTACTTACTATTGTGATTATTGTATATCTTTATTATATATATATGTTTTTATTTAGTAATATTCCATGAGATTGATTATATTGGGTAGGTATTATTGTATTAGCAGATCTTGAATGGATTTGAACAGATCTATAGGAGAAAGTTTAGGAAAACACTACTCTATATATTTTAATCTTTTGAGAAATAAAGAAGTGGGGTATTTTGTCATGGTATCAGAGCCATACCCATATACACACAACATATTGAATCATGGTTGAAGAATCCAATGATGGCAACCGTCAATGGAGAACTATCTCACCTTACGACATAACCACTTTTGACAATCCTGGTCTCTTGATTACGCAGGTACAATTGAAGGGCAAAAGTTGTGATGAATGAGCTCGTTCAATAAGAACAACTTTGAAGGCGATGAAGAAATTTGGCTTTATTGATGGGTCAATCAAGAAGCCGATAGATAACTCAATGGACCTTATTGAAGATTGGTGGACCATTAATTCCTTATTGGTGTCCTAGATTCAAAACACCATTGAATCATCTCTCTGCTCAACGATCTCACATGTCGAGATCGCACAGGACTTATGGAATGATATTCGCGACCGGTTTTCATTGGTCAATGGACCAAGAATTCAGCAAAAATCAAATCAAATCTTGCTGAGTGCAGACAAAAAGGAATGAACATTGTCAATTACTACGGAAAGCTTAAACAGTTGTGGGATGAATTGGCGAATTATGATCAGTCGCCAACTTGTAAATGCGGAGGATGCACATGTGATCTTGGATCGATTCTTGACAAGAAACGAGAAGAGGAAAGGGCACATACCTTTCTTATGGGGTTAGGTGACACAGTATATGACCTTGTTCGTTGAAATATATAGAGCAGTGTTTTCCTAAACTTTCTCCTACATATCTGTTCAAATCTGTTCAGTTATATGACACTGTTCGTTAAAATATATAGAGCAGTGTATATGTTCGTAGCTAATTTGAGAAAGTTTACATCAAAATCATACATCTTAAGGCATAGGAGCAAAGGTCACATTTGGAGGCAAGTTTAGGATTTTCTATCATCTTCCATAGTTCATTTGCTATGTTTAGTCTTCTCATGACTATGAGGAGCTAAATCCATTATTGTTGGGATTAGATTTAACCTTTTCATCTCTCATGTAATCAATATTTGTTTTCATGAATATATATTTACATAAATGTTTTTCTTTCAATATATCAGTATTTTAATTCTATGTTTATTGTTTGTTGTGTTGATTCATGGCTTGATAATTGATTTTTGGGATATTGGAAAATATCACTTTAAATCTATATCTGAATTAAGATAATTAATGAAAGCTTGTATATAGGAATAGAATGTGATTCATTGGTTGTCTTAAGACCCTTGTGGCATTTGCAAGTCTTGTTTATTTAATTGATTGAAGAATTATCAGTTAATAGATAAGTTTAGACTCATTCACCTGAGGAATTAGGGTTTAGGATTTTTGTGTGTTGACGTTGATATTTTTTTAAAAAGAAGATAATTATTTTTATACATGAGATTGAGAATTGGTGAAATCTAACCCTGGAAATTTCATATCATTCATCTTTAATCCTTTTTTTTTTTTGCATTCCAATTGCTGACAAAAATACTAAAAAAATATTTTCTTTATTTAATTTTCTACATAATAATCTAAATTATAGAATTTTTCTTGAATCCAATTTTTTTATAATTATAATTAATGTCTTGTATTGTACAAATCATTTGGAAAAGAATGATATATTTATTACTAGCTAAATTTGCGACTAGTACACTAGCCATCATAGTAAAAATAAGCTAACAGCTGTTAATATGGCTCACCATTAGCAATGAGCCGCTCTTGCACCTAATTTTTCATGCCCCCATATCTTTGTGGAGAAGTAGTTTGGTTACCAATGTTTCATTTTGGCCTTATTTTTGGAGGTTTTAAATTCAATTTACAAAGATTTTTTAATTCTCAGGTTCTTGGGTTCTTCTAGGACTATACATGCTCCACTTCCTGTCTGATTCAAAGACCTATCAACATATAACACCCATTCATCTTCTTGTTAGATCTCGTTGTCGTAATCAAATAACATTCATATAATTGCACTAATCATGCAATCATTCTTCCTGGGAGCTCGAGCTTGTAAGGACTTTAGAGATCAGACATTTGGTCTTGACTATGATTTGATGACTTTGAAAATATGGATGTAACCACCTGAATGCTTGAGAAGTGTTTGGGCTACCTTCTTGATGAGTTGATGCCTCATTTTAGGGTCTTAAAGTACTCTACTAATGAAGTAGACCAACTTTTGTTTGGATGAAGCCTCTTGTATTAGGGCACACCGATTGCTTCTTCTATCGCTAAGAGGTATAAGAGTAAGTGTTCATCGGTCTCTGGCTTGTTGAGGATAGGGGGAAGTTATGAAAGCCATAAAGGCCGAAAGACATTCTTCATTATTCATCAGTCCATTTAAAAGATTTATCCTTTTTCATGAGCTTTAAGATGGGCTTCGCTTTTTCTGCTAGCTTTGAAAGGAAACGTGAGAGTAAGGTTAATCGCCTTACCAGTCTCTGCACTTCCTTTAGGCTTTTAGGGCTTTGCATGTTGGCAAAGGTCTAACACTTGTTCGATTTGGCCTCGATCCCTAGTGAGTGAGCATGAAGCCCAAGAGCTTTCCTCCCTCAACTCCAGAAACACATTTTTCTAGATTGAGTCTCATGTTGTACTTTTGGAATTGAGAAAAAAGATTCAGCCAGGTCCGTAGCATGTTGTTGGATAGTAGCTGATTTTACTACCATGTCATCTATGTATACTTTCTTGTTCTTTTCGATATGATTACAGAAAATCATATCCATCAACTATTGGTAGGTTGCTCTTATATTCTTTAGATCAAAAGATATCATTTCATAGCACAAATTAGCTTTTCTGGTAATAAAGGTTGTTTTCTCTTTATCAAGGTCATACATCAGAATTTTACGTAGTGGCCTGCAACTCCATCAACCGAACAATGTCAAGCACTTTTAAAAATAGTATTTTCATCTTCTTTTATCTCTATTTTTAACTTTTTCTCTTATCATATTTTTTTTTAAGATTTAAATCTAAGTTTGAACAATTAACAATTCAATTAATGATCTAACCAATAAATTAAGTTAAAGTATCATTTAATTTTATTCATATTTAATTATCAAATTAAAAATTAATCAATTATTAATTTGATTCTAAAATCAGAAATAAAATTTGTAATCACGAAAAGCAAAACCAAGATAAAAGAAAAGAGAAATAAACTTTTATTCTTCTCTTCTCTTCTTTTTTTCGAATTCGTTGTTATTTTTCGTTCATGAATAACTAAATTTTAAAAATCAATTCATGAAATCAAAATTAAACCAACCGAGTTGAATTCTGTATTAATTAATAATTGAATATTCTACCTATAGACCAACTCAAGGTAAAAACTATTATTAGATACATACGTATAAAAGTTATATATATATATATATATATATATATGTACATATATATATATACATATATACATATATATATATATATATATATATATATATATATATATATATATATATATATATATACATATATATATATATATATTAATTTTACTTTCTTCTTATTTTTAAATTTGTAAAAATAATATAATCAACATAATACTAATTAATCAATGCCACATATACAATTCATGTATACAAAACTTAAAATAGAAAGA
>Ga0209489_106618_pt1 | contig 18391 bp, 6 predicted proteins | sample SiratrowhiteBW_FD_187527 | JGI IMG/M metagenome (GOLD analysis project Ga0209489, IMG submission 187527) | Root nodule microbial communities of legume samples collected from California, USA - Siratro white BW (SPAdes) (version 2) | ecosystem: Host-associated > Plants > Roots > Nodule | place: USA...
GGTTAGCTTCCCTTACCTTAATCGCAGTGAAAGTTCTCTCTAACACTCCCAAAAGCTTAAGATCCTCAGGAACTCGAATCTGCACCAAAGGACCTCTGATCAACGATCAGACTAACACACTAGGAAACTGAGCTCACAGAGGCACCGTCTGATGGCTCAGATGCCACATGCGAGCTCAGTAAGCAGAGGAAAAACAAAAACCTAAATCTGCTCTAAGGAAAAGGGGCAGAAAATGAACTTACTCTAACGGAGGTTCTGATCGGATAGACTTGCTCTATTCTCCGCCACGAGTCCAACGGTGGGCTCCGCTTGAGAAACTGATGAGGTATGGAAGCAGAGACTTAGAGAGAAGTCAGAGGAAAAGAGGTTAGGGGTTTTAGAGAGATGATGACTTGAGTTGAAATGAGACTTGACTACTTACTTTTTCTATAAATACGCGTTTTTAGTTTAATAATATAATAATCAAGTGCTCATTCCACTTCTACCATTTCACTCAAATAACAGATTTTCTAGGTTGTTACAATTGATAAAACAATTTTTTTAATAGATAAAATTGTAATATTAAAAATATACCCTTATGATTAAAATTAATTTAAATAAAATATGATTAATTTATTGGGTTGATGAATTATTATTTATAGTTGATGAAATTATAAGATTACTAATTATTTTAACATAAAAATAAAAATAAAACTAAAATTATTATGGTTAATATCATTAGTATTTTATAAATTTATTTTGATTATTATTATAAATTTAAATTTTATTATTATTACTTTAATTATTATTTTATAATTTTATCGTTTTTGTTATTATTTATAATTTTATTATTCTTTTTTATTTTTAACATTAATATTTTAGTATTTTGTTTTTATAATTATCTTATTTTTATTATTATTTTATAAATGTATTATTAATATTTTTTATTTTGATTATTATTTTATAATTTTATTACATTTATTATTCTTTTAGTAACTATTATTATATTAAATTATATAATTAATTGTATTTATTTTATTGTAATATAAATGAAATAAAAAACAAATTAATGATACTTTTGTAATTGCACTACATTACTTTCTTCCTCTTTTCACTCAGATTAGGAGGATGACCAACAGAAACGCTTGCACTTCTAACACAACTCTTAATTAACATATCTCCTCTTCTCAAATCTATCTTCTCAAACAGGAAATCAGTTCAAACAAATATAACATAAAAAAAAATGGCATGTTGAATTTCACATAGCACTACTATTATGCATCGTATTTGATTTATATCTTCGGTTTACCTTTTCCTATTTTGGTACATGGTTAAATGAAATTTTGTATTACCCTTTATTTGGAATAGAAGCATTAAATTATATGTAAATAAGTAGGCTGCACATGATTTCCGAATTTGATTCACAACTGAAATCATAAAAAAGAATCTGCATCTTTATATTTTCAGTTATAATGTTCACTTGATGAAGAAAAAAAGAAAAACTGCATACCCGTTTTATAAATACAAGTATATATTCTATCTTTATCTTTTTGCATGATTTTAGGAAAATCAATTTTGGTTCTACATTGTTTGTTTTATATGTTTTACGGTACAACACAATAAAAGAAAAACCTGCACATGCTTTATATTTATCCATGATTTCCGTATTGGGCACAATTTAGTTTCTCTTATATTTAATCATTTCAAGATCTAAATTAAAGCAAAAAGAAAATAGGAGTAACAAATTCAGGTCATGTTACGTTTTTTTATAATTAGTTTATGATTTGAAACAAAAGAAAATAATAATAGTAATATTATTATTATTATTAATAATAATAAATCACAAAGTTACATATTTGTTATGACTTTCACGTTTGAAGAGTATTTTTGACTACTAAATGTGAGTCTATTTAGTCAAGTCATATGAAAAATATAAGAAAAGCCCAAAGACGAGTAACATAGACCTATCATTAGGCCTCATTTGTTCACCAATAACGCCATCGACCTCACACCTTCAATATTTTTCCATCCATAATAATGATTATTTTATTATTTCTTTGACACATACTAATAATTGTACAAGTGAGGCGAAGGAATCTTACGGGTTTATACATAAGTAGTGTTCGGTACAAGATAATCCAATGAAAACTCATTATTATCCTACCTGCACATCCCCATATATACACTTACAAAGAATCTTACGATGAAAAATGTATATTAAACCTAACAAAACTTTCATTCTTTCACAATTCTTATAATTTTATATCGAATATAAATGTAGATGGTCATTACCTACCGCCACACGAAACATCAAACCAACTATTGTATCGTATCTTTATCATTATCATAAAATGAGCTCGTCATCTATCATAACTTTGGTGTATTACAACAACCAAATCATCACTAATGAGCTTTACTCCACCATCTTTATTAGTCAAATAACTTTCAGTTGATGTTTATCAATCTATGCCCCTATCAGTTCTGAAGAAAGTCATTCTATGTTTGTTTGTCTTAAGAGATAGTAAGTCATATGCTATTGGTTTATGTTATTGGTGTTTAGAGTATATAACTGATATTATGAATTCTTATTGAATGTGTACAAATTGAAGATGATGATGACGTACATTGTATCATTGGTTTTGTAAAAAAAATATATGAACCTCGCCCAATATTTGAGCTTATATGTTCATCCAAGAACATTATGATTTAGGTAAACATCTTAGTTTCAACAAGTGAGAAGACATTGAAAAAATATTGAACAATTGTTTAAGGATTAAGTGAATGTATGTTCTTTGTTGTTATCTTCTTTATTCTTTGTGTTTCTATTTCAAAAGCCAATGTTACCTCTTTTTGCATTTTCTATTATTTCTTGTTTATTAAGAATGATTGTTGTACGTTTCATATTATATGGGTTTTATTCCAACACATCACAATTTTATTAAGCATTACTTTAATGTTTCTAAACAAAACTCAATTGCAGGCTGTTCATACCCATTACATAAAATGAAGAAATCAATAAATAAACACTAAATGTTAAAATCCCTTTCTAATTTTATTCAAACAATTAACTTGTATTCATAGTTCAACACAAAAGTGTTACAATTTGGTCTATTATAAGATGTCCTTACTCGTCTAACAACTTGGAAAAACTGCACAAACTTGATATGTGGGGATAACCTAACGAAAATTGGCAACTAAACATGCAAAGGAGATCAACATATGAAGCAACTGTTGCAAACTAACGTTATATGATCATCCAATGCAATGACTTTTATTCTATATTAGAGTATATATGGAATGATACATGACCAATTGAATATATTTATTGTCAATGTCGCAACTAATAAATGATCCATACACACAACAAAATCCACCAGTAGAGCCCACGTTATCCTAACTAAAAGTAATTATAATCATCCATAAGAGGATGTTTATCAACATTCGTTTGCAGCTACAATTGATTATTTTATTATAAGTCACAACAAGAATCTTACCGACATTCGTTAACAAATGAATAATTCTGTATACCTCAACCTCATCCTAAAATGGACTATAAAAGACACTCATTTGCATCGAGTTCAACTGATCTATTTTCTAACTTGTAAAATAAATCTTAATACACCATATTTTGCCAACACTTATATACAATATATCCATTTAACACACTTCTACAATGAAACAGAAAATTCTTTCACTCGAATTCCAATTCAAATGAATAGGCAATCTTCACAATTTGAATCTAGTGACTACAAATACAATAACTAATCATTGTAATGTAACCTACCTTTTAATCAACCTAAACCTCGTCACCATCATAAAGACTAACATATTCTTAGATTATTAAAAAATTATTAAAACTATTTTTACAAAAATTCAACTGAGGTTCAACTTTTTATTCCAATATTGTATTCAATATTTAAATTGAAATTTCGAAGTTTTAAAAAATCACATTAATTTTATGTTAACATTATATTTATAAAATTTCATTTTTTAATTTAGTACAATTTTATCAATTGACTTCACTCTTTTAAATTTATCTACTGCATTCTTTTACATCAAATTAACATGAATATACGTGGTCAGTAACAGTGATGATAAATTTTACTCACCCCTGATTACATCAACTTTAAATTTTTAATATTTAAATTTCTGTTTAATTTAGCTTTATCATATTATTTCTCTATTATACTTTTATTTGCATACATCTTTAATTTACGTTTATAAATTCAACTTTATATTACTGTAATTTTAAAAATCTTATCTTAATTTAGTGTCATCAATAATAATAAAATTAATATATTTTATTTTTTATTTCCTTCCTTCTCATAAACAAATTACATTTTAAACTAAACTTTTATAATTAATTATTTTATATTTGTTTTGTAAATAGTTATTTCTTTCTCTAATATATATTTATCATCACACCCATACAACAAAAATTATTAAAGTAATTAAGGTATATTCCTACTTGTTTTAAGCATGAAAAATATTTTATTTTTTAAACCAATATATTTATTTTTTAATGCACCGAATCAAAATTATTAATCCTTTTTATATTATTAATTCCTTTTCATTTTCAACAAAGTAATAATGACAAATTTAATTCCAAAAATATAACAAAAACAAATTATTTCTCTATCTACATTATTTATTATTTTTCTCCCTCTCTCATACAAATTAACTCCCAACCAAATTTTAATTCAATTTTAATGCATTTTTTTTATACAAAACGTTTTTTTTTTCTTTTACCCTTTTTCCATTTTTTAAATACACAAATTACATTGCATATATTTTTATTTATTTTATATTTGCTATTGCATTTTTAATACAATTTCTGCTTATAAATGTTTTTTCTTATTTGCTTTTTCCTCTTTTCTTTCCCACTGCCCTACAACGAGTCAAAGAAAACCACCAATCCCTTCCCAGAATTTGCCACCGGAGAACACAATTTTGATAGAGTTTCACACTTCAAAATTGAAAAATGGAGGTTAGAATTCAGACTACCATATTTTTAGTTTTTTCTATTTTCTTTTTACCTATATTTTTATTGATTTTATATTTCCTCATTTTTAAAACGCTTTCAAATTTTTAATTCACTGATAACATTAAATATCTAGAAAAGTTTCATATTTTCTTCTATTTTAAAATTTTAAAATATTTTAATTCTTTAAAAAACCATATTATATTCCACTTTACATAATTTTGTAATTTTTTTCCTCTCACAAATCATTACAAACTTATTCTCTCCAATTTTAATTATTTTTTTCAAATAACTTTTTACCTACAAAAGGTTTTTTAAATTTATTTTATTTTTTATCTTTTTACTTTCTTCTTTTCCACTCAACCTCAGAAAAAAAAAAAAAGAAAACTAGAATTCCTCCGGAAATTCGGCCACCAGAGAATGAAATTCCGGTGGACTTTTAGACTCCAAAATCAGAAAAAGAAGGTCAAATATTGGCATAAGCAATAAAAAGCAGATGGGAATTTATTGCCTGGAACTAAATTCCCTTATGCTACAGGACGTGGTTTAGTCGTGGAAATAATCTTCAAATAGGTTCAGTGGGGAAATTAAATTCCCATTCCGTACCACTGCAGGAAAGAACCCTGCAATGTGATAAACATGTTAGGGATGACGGGATGCTATTTTCAATTTGAAAACATTGTCTTTCCTTGGCTTCCTATTTTACAAAATAAAAATTAAAATAAAAAACAAAATTATAAAAAAAGTGACAAGCTGGTATTAGCTCACTCTGTAACGGAACGTAATAAGTTAAGATTTTCAACGCACTGCAGACGGAGCCAAAGCCGATTAGGTTCTCCCGTTTTACCATCCTAATGCGTTTAATATAGGTATATTTTTATGTAATTAAAATTTTTAGTAAATATATACTGTTCCACACATATTTATGTTTTATTTATATTATAACGTTCCGAAAAACCACTTTATATTAAAATAAATAAATTTTTCTTAACTTTATATAGACTCTCTTCATACTATGTTACCCAGTAGAAACATGATAGTTTATACTTAACTAATAATTTAAATATTTCATATATTAATAATCAACCACCATTCAAGACTAAAAGAATATTTAGCGATATCTTTTCATGTATTAACAATTAACGTATGAAAAGCATAACGGAGAATTCATAATCAATTTTTAGGAAGTCTAGAGTACAAATACGACACAGGCACGGACACACATATAGCTAAATTAAAAATTATAATACACAGGACACAACTATATATATATATATATAAATTTATTAAGATGAGTTCTTACTCATTTAAGATTCATTAAATTTAATCATATTATTTCTACTATTTAAAGTTTTTCTTAATTTTAAAACATATCTCCACAAGATCTCCACAAGAGTGTTTTGTTTTATCTTTTTTAGAAACTTAATTCATCTTAATTTAGTATATAATAAATAAGTTAAATATAACTTAATTATATATTATATAAAAAATTATATTTAAATATTAAATTAAGAAAATGTAAATTAAAAAAATACTATTCAAATTTTAAATTTAAATAAAAAATAATAATTAAAAAAACATATTATAAAATTATAGAAATATAATTTTTAATATAATTAGTAATATATTTTTTAATATAATTTAATATAAATTATTATATTAATAATTATTATAAAAAATTAAAACACATATGATAGTATAATATTATTTTAATATTATAATATAATATTATTTAATTATATAATAAGCATATTTTCTATATGCACATCTTCCTCGATACCTGCAGCTTCTTTTATCCAGAAACACTTCATTAGATCTCCAGACGATGCCTTCTTCTTTCTTTATTTCTTTCAAGTTTTTCTTCCATGTTCTTCACACCTTCTTCTTCTTTCTTTCAAGTTTTCGTTTGAGATTTAATTTGTTTTTGTTTTGGTTTTAACCTGTCTGATTTTCGTTTTGGTATTTGTTTCGCTCCTCCATCCATCGACTTGTCATCTCCGCGTGTCTGATCACTGAGCCACGTCTGGGCCAACACCCTGTGTCCGACGCTGTATCATATGCGCTTTCGGCGAGTGTCCGTGTCTGCAGTGCATCGGGCGCGTGAGCAACAATAAACTGTCGTGTCTGAGCTTCATAGGTTGCATCTACCACTAATAGACAAAATACATTTATATCGGTTCTAGAAAACACTTTTCATAGGTTCCAGAACTGATGTAATATGTGTATATGCTACATTGGTTGATAAATCACTATCGTAAAATACCAATCCTAATAGCACTTAGGAAGAGATACTACATCGGTTGGGAGCCACAACTAATGTAGTATCTCATTTAATATGATGGAAACTAGGGACTGGAGAAGATACTACATCGATTGTGGCTCCAAACCGATGTAGTATCTCCCCTATTATATTGGTTGTGACTCCCAACCGATATAGCATCTCCCCTATTACATTGGTTGTTACTCATAACTGATGTAATATCTCTATTTTAAAAAAAAAATTAAAAAGAAATTGTAGGTTGATAAATCTTTAATTCATACAAGGAAATACTACAAAAATTTCTAGAATTTTTAACAAGTATAAATATGTGAAACAGAAAAAACAACTCAAAAATACTAAAAAAATAAAAACAAATAGTAAATGATGAAAATTTTAAATCCAAAATCCCTGATGAAGATTACCCCCCAAATTCGTTATCCCATTTTGAGCAACTTTCTTTTTTGGAGCGTTTCAATCTGAGCTGTCTATCAAAAGTTATGACCATTTGAAATATTTTCGCCTTAAATTTTGACAACAAAAAATATACGATAAATCTATACAATGTAAGAACTCTACGATGAACTATACACTAAAAGAAGTTTCTGATGATAAATTATACACTAAAAGAAGTTGCTGCTAAAAAATTTGGGTCAAAAAACAAATTTTTGATTATTTTTAATGAATTTTACAAATATGCTAACCTATTGCAAAGAGAAGTGGCGAGGGATAAATGTAGAACCAGATAGTCACACTGACACATTAATCGTTGCTATGACATCCTTAATGACCTGCAACGTCAACATAAAAGCAAGTTAAACAAACAAACCACATACGTCGAAATTGCAAAACAAAGCAACAAAGAATACAAGTAAATGAGAGAACAAAAGCAAATAACTAGAGAGATTCAAGCGGTGCAAGAGATGGACAAATAGTAAGAATAGTGAAAATGTTAGGTTAAAAAACATATATATTGCACCGGTTGTTTAAAACAATTGATGTAATAAGTCCGCACCAAAACGTGGAGCATACAAAGCCACTTTCTACATTAGTTGGAGCTCACAAACGATATAGAAAGTCACTTTATTACATTGGTTGGAGCAGCAATCAATGTAATAAGTGGCGTGCTTAGTTTTCTTTTCAATTTTTTTTTGGGATTTTTCTAGGTTATTTTCTACATCGGTTGTATGTAGCAACCAATGTAAAATGACTCTTATTACATCGATTACCTCTTAACAGATGTAGTATGTTCTTATTTATTTACAAAATTATCACCGTATTTTTGTTTACAATGATTACCTTTTAATTGACGTTATATTATGTTGTAAAATGTCATTTTTCTACTAGTGTACTTTGTAACAACCTGAGCTACAAACCTTTTTCCTATCCTTATCACATTCAATGTCTTAATCTGTGTGACCTAGACCATCAATAAAGTAAAGATATCTCCTTTTCATAAGAAGTTTTATGCTTAATGTTATATAATGTAACACAATAAGATATACATCACTTTAGTGACTTTCCTCCTTCAAACCGAGAAAAACTTTCTCCTTCAGTGATATCAACTCAAGGCAAGAGATAATTGATGTGGTCTCTTTGTTGCTCAAATGCCATCTTATTCCTTGAGTTACTATTATCTTTCCATATTGTTTAAGTGTCACATCAGTGCTTGAACGACGAGATTTGTTATAAATCCAAAAAGTTCCAAAAAAATCATGTATATCTCCATCTCATGCATGAGTGATCACATTGCCAATTTAGTGAGGATATTTGCACCAGAATCAAAACTGTTTAAGAAACACCATATACCACCCCTACATCTTAATGCTTGAGCGACCATTTTGTGCATGAGTGTTAAATGTCTGAGAGGAGAGAGGGTTACATCAACATCTCTCTCGCTCAAGTCTCAACTTAAGCAATATGCTTTATTGCTTGAACATTCCCTTACTTGGAGGTAGTGTGCCAACAATTAAAACTATTCTTATATACATAAAAAAGCCAAACTATATTACTTCATGAAAACAAGTAGAATCTATGAGAAAAGAGAGTTGAATTGTATTAAATATTTTCAAAGTCTTTTGCAATGTTAATGTATGATGAAATATGGTTAGATGTAGTTTTAGCTTGATAGATACCCTGTCGAAATGTTTTCATAAATCTTATTTAAAAGTACTCTCCTTCTTTAATTAGATTCAATTTGATAATACACAATTAGAAAGAAATGAAGGTAGAGAAGTATTTACACTTGATATTTTTATATTGATTCAATTGTTAAAGAAGACCATCTTATTCTTGATCAACTTGATCAAGTTTTACTATGCAGACTATTTATGCAAAAATAGAGTATTCTTTGGGTTTTAGCCACTTTTGGCTAAGCATAAGTATTGTTTGGAGTTTAACAACTATTGGAGCTTTACAAAGAGTGTGATCTAAAGAATCACAAGATTGCTAACTATAAGAGATTAATGTCCTAAGGCAGATACAAGTTCAAGAATACCCTTTTAGGTTGTTAATGAACAAAACAATGTTCTTTTGCATAAAGATTACAAGGATTTAAGAGTGTTATCGTAGTTGTAATCAATCATCAATGCTTTCTTCTTCAAGGGCTCTTATATATATATATGTTTAAAAGAAAGAGTCGTCGATAACACTTTTTTAGCCTATTGTAAGTGTCGGGGGTGTTCTTCTTCTTCAAGTTGTGTTTGTCCACATACAGATGTAGAGATGCATTAAATGCTCTTTATGTAGCCTTAAATGCATATCTCTTCTTCAAGCAATATTTTGTTATAATACATGACTTATTAAGCCTAGGTCTACTAGCTTTCATCCAAATTGGAGTAAAAAGCAAAACCATAAAAAACTGATGGTCTTTGTAGAATTAACATACAATTTTTTAGAATGAGTTGTTGACATGGACCAACTTTAACACTTTCTTCAGGAAATCTTAGTATTGCAGATCTTCATAAGATCCTCTCGTAAGAAGGAAAAAAGAAACATTCTCTACATACATAGAATAAACATTTATAATATTAGAGATGTATCATGAAATGATAAAAACTATGTATCTCTATCATTTATTCAAGTGTTAGCTTATCAAACGAAGATATGCATGCAAGATGTTATGCACCCGTTAATCAATCAAAACACTTATGTTTGTCATGTTTTGATGCTTAAACGAGGTTTGTTGGACTTCACTCTAACATAAGATTAGTCTCAAAGTTTAAATACTTAGGCTAATCAAGAATATGTTTAGACTATTTTGATCTACCATTTACTACCTTCTTAAATATATAATTTGTTTAAAGAACAAATAACCTAATAATTTAGATTTCTATAAAGTGGGTAGATACAATATAGAAATATAATTTTTTAGTAGATAAAACTTATAATGAAATACATAATAAACTGTTATAACATATTTATATATGATAGAGTAAAGTCCAACAAAGTATAAACTATGATTTTTTAAGCATTAGATCATGACGAACACAAGTGCTTCGTTTGATCGATAGACACATAGTATCTTGCATACATGTCATCATTTGATAAGCTAATGCTTGCACAAGTGATGAGGATACAAAGTTTTAAGCTTTTCACGGTACATCTCGAATATTATAAATGCTTATTCTATATATGTAGAGAATGTTTATTTCTTCCATCTTACAAGATAATCTCGCGAAGACTTGTCTACATGAAAAATCTCTTAAAGAACACGCTGCTCCACACTAACGATCATTTTGAAAAGACAGAATGTCGACTTTGCGAAGACCATTAACCTCATAAGGTCTTGCTTTTCTCCAATTTGGATAAAAACTATTTGACCTACGCCTGATCAATCATGCCATATATCAAAATGTTACCGAAGAAAATATATCTAATCAATGTTGCATGAAGAATATTTAATGCATTTCTACTCTTACATATGGATAGATGAAACCTGAAGAAGAAGAAGAACTTCTCCAACACTACGACTAGAAAAGGATTTTGAACTAATCTTTATTCTAATCCTCTATATACAGAATATTTCTTGAAGAAGAAAGGTTGGTAAAACTAATAATTCTTGCATTCTAGAAATGATCCCATGAAAAATTCCTTGAGCCATAATTTGTAAGAAAGAACATTATTATGTTCATAAACTATCTAGAAAAGTGAACTTTATTTATATATGTTTTAGGATGTGACCCATCTTTTAGTGAGCAAACTTGTGATCTTTAAGATCACAATCTTTGTAATCTATTTGTTTAGCCATGAATTGTTAGGAAATTACATTTCCTTAGTCTAATTGTGGGCTATATATTTATACGTATTTATTTATATAATCATATTAGCTGTTGATTTCCTTAACGTCCGAATCATTCGTCATTAAGATGATTTTAATGAGTCATTTAAGATAGTTTTAATGACCCCCTTAATTTCTCAGATTAATTGGTTTAACGGGAAGCGTTTTCTGAGAGATTATCAGAATAAAAGGGAGGTAAAGGATTGGTCTCTGATATACCAAAATCACAAACTTTGTGGTCTCTTACCCCATCAAAAGAGTCACTCTAAATTCCAGCAAAAGGAATAAGGAGGATTTTGGTTGAGGAAGATCATAATCCTATCGAGTATTTTATCTTCATCCATGGATTCAGGTATGTGACTCTTGTATTGAATTATGACTCTCAATAATTTAACATGATGACTAAATTCATTATTCAGAACACATTTATTCTATAATTTCTATCATGAATTATGTTTCAAAAAATACTTAATGTTTTATCCATAAGTAGCTAAGGTGCAAATAATATTTATTTGATTAACCAAGAATGGATGATGTCGAAGACATACTTAGTTGTATTCTATAGTGGTGATTTGCATGATAAAATTTGATCAAGTTGATAAAAATTTGAATCTAGTCTTCATTAACACACAAACTAGTATAAAATATCAAGAGTAAATCTTTCTTTGACTTTATCTCTTTCTAATTATATTTTATCAAATTGCCTCTAAATAAAATAGACTTTTTAAACAATATTCATGAAAACTTTTTAACAGTGTATTTGTCAAGTTAAAATTGCACCTAAGAATATTTCATCAAATGATTGATATTTCAAAAATATTTGAAAATTTTCAATATTGTAATCACATATTCGCATTACATATTTTTGTTATATTCATTCAATATGTTTTTTCTTGAACGATTAGGTTATTTTTTGAGCAAAATTCACTTGAATGAGACTATTATTGTTGAATTAAATTTTTTCATATAAAAGAGAATGGTTTCGATATTTTTTTTTCTTGAAAAAATATATAAATTATAATTTCTATAAAATGGTTTAACCAACTAAAAGTCATTGTAAACAATTTTAACCTTTTAAATATGTTTTCAATAACCAAATGTACACATTTTCCCACTCTAACTTGGTTATTTCAAACCCTAATGCAACCTAACTTAAAAATATTTTAATACTGCCTTGCTTTTTACATAACAATCCAACAATTAGGGATCTTGACTTCAATTCATAAATAAATACATTATTATACGTATAAGACAAATAGAATTAAATTCTTTTACAACCATCACTCATTAAATATTTAATAAGCCAAATTACTTTATTTCAAGTGACAACAGTACGGGATAAATGGAGTTCAACTGCCCCACATGCAACAAAAGTGACTGAAGCAGGAAAAAAAAAAAAAAAATCTTTTGTGCAAAGGTTGTGATTCCAAACCTTCTGAGGAAAGTAATCCTTAGTTTGCAAGTAACCTCAACCATGTTATATTTGCAGTTGCAGCTATAATCAGAATCTGCTTTATGGCAGACAAAAAGGAAGTATGATGTTAACACATAATCAGTATTAGATTCGTAGAATGTGTAACTAGAATCTACTTCAGGCATATACAAAAATATAGGTATGTTAATTCAATGAAAATAAAATGGAATCAGGTTCTTACTATTTTGCTCTATATTTAATTGATTATGACATGGTTTTTTGACCAATTTGTAATACAGATTTCCTTCATGTCTAAGCAAAGCATAGAGTTACTTCAGTGTTCAGTGTTTGTTTTCCAGTTTTTTCCCCTATTTCCTCGATAATCAGACCGCTCTGTTATTTTATAGGCTCATGATAAAATAATATACGAATCTTTAATATGAAAAAATATATTCTCAATTATCTTAATTATATAAAAGCAGTTAATAATTCTGTATTGTTTTGGAAAACTAAATATGTAAAGTTAAAATAGAAATTAATTTATAACGGTTTAATTAAATAATCTACTCAGATATAAAAATGTCTTTTTTTCCACCTTCAGTTTGGTCTTCTATATCATTGCACCTGCTGACTAAGCTCGGGCAGGAAATTTATGTATGTATTAAATTAAATCTATTCATGTGAATTTTGAATTCTGAAGGAAAAAAAAATTGCTGTTTTGAAAGCATTTTTTTTTGAACGAAGAAGTATTCGACGTAAAAGTTAAATTTATAAAATATTTGTATAAATTTTTACTTATTGAAAAAATTATAGTTATAACTTTAAAATAGTTATTACGTAAACCAACTATTACAATTTATGATTGAAAAAACCGAGTGAGACATTTGGTCTCTGTATTCCACGAATTTATATGTTTTATTTTGATTTAATTGATTCCTAACCTAATATTATCATTTATGACACTGTAAATATAATTTAATTAATTAAATGTAAAAAATATAAACAAAATTAAAGATTAAACTCAAATTTTTGGATTAAAAAAAATAGAAAACTCTCCCTACTCTTTCTCTGTTTTTCATGCATGCAAGAACCTTGTCCTTCTGTAAGTCTTCATCTCTCTTATCTCTTTTAATTTCTCACTCTAATTTTCTTCCTTTGGAGGACTATCTCCTACCCTCCAGTAGCACGTGAAGAAAATATAATTTCAATCTGATTAGTTTTCTTTTCAAGCTAAATACCTTTTTGCTTTTAATTTAGCAAATTAAAAAAAATAATTCTCTCAACTAATTTAATATCTATCTTAAGTTTAGTTATTTTCTATTTGTGTTAATTAGATATGAATTTTGGAGTTCTTCCAGCTTTTTCAACTAATAATATGAATGTGAGATTTTTTTTAATAATATTAGAGCATTTCTAAAGTATTTTTATTTATACCATTTTTTTACTGTTAAAAAAAAATTCTAACTGAAACCTTGACCAAAATACTCTATCTGTCCATATATATGATGATATGATTGTGTTGCTGTGATAAATTTAAATAGATTTTTTTTATAATAACATCTTTATTTTTTATAGCTTATCTTTCTACTTTCTGATCGATTTCAAAATTTATTGCGATTGTATTTGAAAATAAGTAGATGTTTATTGTCATTATACTTGTACAAGTAGATGTTTATACATGTAAGCTTAAAATGAATGGATACATTATGAGATTTTGGACGAATAATATTTATGTTTAAAATTTATTTTGAATTATCGATAGTTTGGTATGACTTTTAGAAAAAATAGTATATGTTGAGAAAAAATATAGTAAGTAAAATTTATGAGTATTGCAAAATGGAATGACTAAAGTTATTTCAAAGAAAATATTTATAATGTCATTGTATATTATAGTTAGATAGATTATTATGTCTTTGATAGATAATATTGATATAATTTTAGGTTAAAAATCAATTCTTTCTATATTTAAAATTTGCTTAATTCTAAATTTTAAGTAGTTTGTTTATTAATAATTGATTTTAAGAGTCAAGATAAAGATTTGATATTAATTTAATTTATTTTTGGCAAAATTTATAAGGAAAATATTGTTGGTATCTTGACAAATGATGCACCTAAAATATAGAGATGAAAAAGAAAAGAAATTTTTATAAGATATGGAAAGAACTCAATAACTTTATTTGAGAATTACAACTTCCCTCTATTTTAAGGAGATAACAATAACACACTCTTTTGAAAAAAAGGAAAACACACTTCTCTCTAAATATATAGGAGAAAAACTATTCAAAGAAACTCTTATATAACTGAATGACTTGATTAAAAATGAATTGAGAAAACTCAATTTATAAGTGAGTCTCTCTTACGTAAACCATTCATAACATGAGGTGATTAATTTTTGTCTCCCTCTATCATTAAAATTTTATGGCTATTAGCACGGAGTGTTTTTCTCCTTTCATCTTATATTAAAAAAAAATTAGCTTTACTAATTTTACAATCTCCCACATAAAGCTAATTTTGGTAAAACTTCAAAATCCATATTGCTCATGTATCCGATAGGCCATAGCAGGATCTGCATCATTCAAACTTATTAGTTTTGATTGGCTTTGTCATGGCATCTGCTAGGTTATATTTAGTATGAATCTTCTGCATATCCACATTCCTGTCTTCTACTACTTCCTGAACAAAGTGATATTGTACTTCAATATGCTTTGTCCTTGAATGAAAGGTTGGATTCCTTGCAATATGCAAGGCATTCTAACTGTCACAATACACATGAATCTTTTGTTGTTTGTGCCTGAGTTCCTCCATTAACCTTTGGATCCAAATAGCTTCCTTGCATGCTTGAGTAGCTGCCATGTACTCAACTTCTGTAGTTGACAAGGCTACTACTGTTTGTAACTTAGACAGCCAGCTCATAGTTGCTCCTACAAGTGTGAACACATAGCCTGTAGTAGATTTTCATTTGTCAAGATCACCTGCAAAGTCTGAATCAACATATCCATTGACAATGAGTTCTGATCCTCCAAAACATAATTCAACATTCGAGGTCCGTTTGATGTATCTTATGATCCTCTTAACAACATTCCAATGCTCTTTACCCAGATCTGTCATAAATTGACTTACCACTCCAACTGCTTGCGTAATATCTGGCCTTGTACAAATCATAGCATACATAAGGCTTCCCACTACTGATGCATACCGTACTCGAGACATTTCCATCCTCTCTACTTCACTACTAGGGCACATACTTGAGGATAATTTAAAATTTATAGGAAGTGGGGTTGAAATTGGCTTACATTCTTGCATGTTGAAGCGCTACAAGATCTTCCTCAAATAATTTTTCTGGGATAGTCAAATCTTCCTATCGTTTCTGTCTCAGTGTATTTGCATCCCTAAAATCTTGTTTGTTGGTCCCAAGTCTTTCATATCAAACTCCCTAGCCAACTGTGCCTTCAATTCTTGGATTTGATCTTTGTTGGGGCCTACCACCAACATGTCATCCACATATAACAATAAAATGATGAAATCACTATCGCCAGACCTCTTGTAATAGGTACAATGGTCTGAACTAAGTCTGTAATATCCAAGGCTACTAATGAAGGAATCAAATCTTTTGTACCAGCACCTTGGCGTCTGCTTTAGACCGTACAAAGATTTAGTTAACCTACAAACCAAGTTTTCTTTTCCTTGTTCCTCAAAGCCTTCTGGTTGGAGCATATATATTTCTTCTTCAAGTTCTCCATGAAGAAAAGCAGTCTTTACATCTAGTTGCTATAGATCTAAATCAAATGCAGCACACATAGCTAAAACCACTCTAATAGTAGTTAATCTTACCATTGGAGAAAATATCACATTAAAGCCAATAGCTTCTTTTTGAGCATATCCCTTGACAACCAATCTTGCAGGATGTCGTTCCACCTGATCATTACTATCACGTTTGATCTTGTAAACCCATTTGTTACCAATGGCTTTTCGACCTGCTGGAAGTGCAACAAGTTTCCAAGTATGGTTTCTATTTAATGCCTCGATTTCTTCCTGTATTGCTGTCATCCACATATAAGCCTCTAGATTGCGCATAGCCTCCATAAAAGTTGTTGAATCTCCTTTTTCTTTTGAAGACAATATGCATTGTAGCTTGTCATTACATAATCTGAGTGCCATGATGGCGTTTTTCTTTGTCGAGTGGATCGATGAACTTCTATGTCATTGACCTTTTCTAGTTCTTGTTCTTCGTGCTCTAGTTCTGCTTCAGAAAAATCACCTTCTCTATATTTCTCATCCATCTGAACTGTGGCTATCTCTTTAACCGTGTTGTCACTTTCTTATTTTCCTTACAATTCATTTTTTTGCAAATATGACATCTCTACTGACAACTACCTTGCGGGCAGTAGGATCCCATAGGCGATACCCCTTAACTCCATCAGCATAATCCAAGAATATACATTTCCTAAACTTTAGGTCTAGCTTTGTCCTCTCTTGGGAATTGTACATCATGTACACAGGACAACCAAATATATGTAAAGAAGAATAATTAGGTGGCCTACCTTGCCACATCTCCATTGGTGTTGTTGAATATAACGGGCTTAGCCCATGTTCTCTGTTATTTTGTTACTATTTCTGTTACTTTTATCATCTATAAATAAACATCACTTTATGTGTATTTACACATAAGGGAATTAATCCTATACCTATTTCTCTATTTTAATATGGTATCTAGAGCCTAGGGTTAGGGTTAAATTTTTTTTTCGGTGAACCCACTGTTCACCGTCTCATTCAAGTGCCTCCGTCGCCGCTGCCGTAACCTTTGCTGTCGCCGCCGCCGCCGTCAGAAGTGCCTTATCCAGGAGATTACTGTGCCTTTGGAATCGCCGCAATCGGAGCACCAACGCGCCTGCAGTGGTCATTTTAGTTCCGGTCACCGTCACTGCTGCTGCCGCTCGTGGCAGCGTGTCGAACGACTTTTTCGGCGGCGATTACTGCCATTGTGATCGCCGTCCTGCAAGCATTCTGGATCTGTCGTCATTATTTTGATCGGAGCACGTTTGAATTTTCGTGTTTTTTCTCTCTCCTCCATGGATTCTTCCGCAACTACCAACGCCTCCTCTACTTTCCCTATACCGGAACACTATACTAATTATGTCAATGTTCATTTGTCAATTGACAAATTAGATGGTAAAAATTATGATACTTGGGCTTCGGATATTAGGTTATGGCTTAAGAGTCAAGGCTACGTTGATCATCTTACCACGTCTGTTGCTAATGTTCCTGAGAATGAGGTTTCTCGTTGGTTAAAAATTGATGCTCAATTATGCATGGTTCTCAAATCGACCATTCACTCGTCTTTGAAACAAATTTTTGCTCTTATGAGACGTGTTCAGAAATTTGGGAGCATGCCAAATTATTATATACCAATGATACTCAACGTCTTTATGGAGTATGTCAAAATCTCCTTCATGTTGTTGCTTCGAAACGTCTTGATGGTAC
>Ga0209489_106619_pt1 | contig 18390 bp, 17 predicted proteins | sample SiratrowhiteBW_FD_187527 | JGI IMG/M metagenome (GOLD analysis project Ga0209489, IMG submission 187527) | Root nodule microbial communities of legume samples collected from California, USA - Siratro white BW (SPAdes) (version 2) | ecosystem: Host-associated > Plants > Roots > Nodule | place...
TATGTATATATATATATACATATATATATATATATATATATATAATAATGACAGATAAAAAATGATGACTTATCATATCCCATATAACTCCAAGGGAACACATGCATGTGAGTGGTATTGTGGTTAAATATTTAAACTTCTAGAAGCACAAGACGTAAAAGAATAAAATAAACACTTCATGGTGTGTGTGTGCATATATACTTCATAATTTTTGATCCATTAATTTAAAAGGGAAAATCTTAAGGTGCGAGAACAACTGGGTATATTCTCTAAGAAGTTATTTTCAAATCAACTACTTTTATTATAGTTAAAATTTAATAAAAGTATTAAGTTTCATAGTATTTAATTAATAATAGATTATGGAATCTATTGGAAATAATATGCAACCAAACAGAAAGAGGAGTATGCTCCTAAATTGTCAGAAACCAAATGTTAACATATAGAGAAGGAACTAAAGAAAAGAAAGACAGTATGAAAAAAAAAAGGTGTAATAAATTTTAACAATAAGCTAAAGTAATAAAAATAACAACTGAACGCTTTCTCTGTATAAATTTATATTTTTTATAAAATAAAGACAAAAGGGACATACATTTATTCTCATAAAATAATTAAAAATATGCTACTAATTCTTCTATAAATTTAATATTAATTTAGAGAGCATTTAGATCCAATCCAACTTAACCTTTTCTCTATATTGCGATAAAATAAGAGAAAGAAAGTATAAATATATTTAATATTTGTCAATCAGTGCTTTTACACTATATTAACACCATTAAAGAACTAAAAAAAAATATTAAAAAACATGATCATTTGAAAACATGTTTTTATGTATGATAATTTTATTAACTAACAGGAGTGTTAAGAATATTTATTTACGTTTGTCATAAATTAAATACAGTGACAAACAAAAATAAATGCTAGTCGACCTTTCCTTGACTACACTATACATAAAGTATAATATACTTATTTTTTAGGCCAGAATTTAATGAGTATGAACATAAAGAGAGAGACAGAGAATTAAATTATTATACAAATGTCTGTTAAAATCAATGCACGTGGTTCCAAATACTGACAAATTACACATCACCGAATCACAAAACACCACTTCACTTCAGCTAGTGGCCATTATTAAGCTTCTAGAAGTTTAGGCATTTATAACAATAAAATATTATTACAATTCTGGACCACCTTTAGCATTTAGTTTACTTTATAACTAATCTAATTTTGGAGTTTATGTTGTAAATCAATTATGATGTAATTAATAATTTTTAATTTAAGTAAGAGTACCGGTGGAGTAATCACTAAAAAATAGGTTTTTGTAATTTTTATTGCATTAGAAATATCAACTCATACAGTTAATAAAGAAAAATAAGAAATCTTAACCCATTAAACTTTTCACCGGGTACGAGTTAAATTAAGTTGATCGACCTGCTGGATAAGGGTGAAAAAAGAAAAAGAAAACGTATATGATATACTACGGGTACAGCTGTGTGTATATAATAGATTGAGAAGTATTATATATATTATTAATTTTTGGTGAACTTATAAATAGTCTTGGAAGCCATAAACTTATTTTTAAAAATATATAAAAAGATGTTTTTAACATAGATTTTGTAAAAATATTGTCACTTGATATCGTTTAGAAAGATGAATAAGATGAATCATTTTTTTTTTATGTGATCACACGCGAAATGTAAGTTAAACTTAAAATATTTAGACTTTGAATATGAGATGAGATTTGTAGTTAGAAGAACAACTCTAAAATTATTTAAATAGACAATGGGAAGTTTAGATGAAATATGAAGTTATTTAAGAAAAGATATAATTCACGTAAATTCAGGGAATACAACTACAATGCTTTTGTATTCAGCTTTTGTTTTGCTTATGTTTACTATCCTTTGTTTATGAGACTCCCATAAAACAATATTGGATCCAAGATACACACAAAATCCTGTAATAGACTTCCTATCATTCAAGTCTGATCCCCAATTAGCATTACTGAAACCAAAATAGATTAAGTGAAAGACTTGCGAATGAGAAGATCAAGATGACTTGTTCCAGTAACGTATTGTAAGATCTGTTTGAGAGCTTTCCAATGATGCTCTTGAGATTGATGCATGTATTGACTGACTTTGTTGATAGAGTAGGCAAGCTCAGAAGGTGTAATAGTTACATATTGAAGAACACCAACTATTGATCTATAGAATGTAGGATCATTGAAGGCAATTGTGTCATCTTGAGTCAGACATGTGGTAGATATCATAGGTGTGGGCAGGGACTTAACTTCATGCATGTTTGCTTTCTGCAACAATTGCTTAATATATTTAGTTTGAGGGTGAATGCCGGTTTTTCTATGCCAAGCAACTTCTATACCAAGAAAATAATGTTAAAGACCAAGATCTTTTAATGATAATTTTTTTAAAAAAATAGATATAATAGAAGATATTTCAGCAGGGGAACTACCAGTTATATATCATCAACATAAATTAGTATAAAAATAGTTGGCAGTTCAAAAAATTTAGTAAATAATGAAGGATCATTAGTAGTGGAATTAACTAAAGTTTGGATTAACTTATGAAACCAATAGCGTGGAGCCTGTTTATGACCATAAATAGTCTTATTAAGTTTACAAACCTATCCAGGATTAGCTGAAGCAAATCCAGGAGGTTGTTGCATATATACGGTTTCCTCTAAATTGTCATGAAGAAAGGCATTGTTGATGTCTATTTGGTGGATAGGCCAGCTAGAGGAAATAACATATTAAAGCACAACTCAAACTATTACAGGCTTGACAACCAGACTGAATGTCTCCATGTAATCTAGGCCAGGTGTTTCATGAAATCCCTTGCTAACTAAGCGAGCCTTGTGATGCTAAAACTAACCATTTGTGTTGTATTTGTTCTTATAAACCCATTTACAACCAACAATGTTGCAACCAGAGAGGAGATCAATTAGTGTTCATGTATTATTTTTAACTAGTACATCATATTCAAGTTGCATAGCCGTGAACCAATTTTTATCAGCTAAAACTTCCTTTAATGAATTTGGTTCAGAGGATTCAAAAGTAATAACAATATCTATTTTGGGTTTGAATATACTTGCTTTTGATGTGTGAACATGTGATGCTTGTTGTTAGTAGAAGGTAATATTGTATCACTATTTTGATCAAATAAAGAAGGTGGTTTCATAGAAGAATGAGGTTGAGCATACTACGAAAATAAAGGAGGTGGTTGCATAGGAGAATGTAGTTGAGCAGACTGTGAAACTAAGTCACTTGTTGGCATGTTTATAGCTTCTATCATAGGGCTTGTGATAGGTAACATTGATTGAGGAGTTGCAGTAGATAGAGAAGCATTGATAGATACTACCACATTTATAGGAACATTGCTATTTGTAGTTAACTGAGACGATAAAGTAGGCTGCTATAAAAAAGGGTTAGCCGAGGTAGCATAATGAAAGTAATATTCATTGAAGATTACATGTCATGAAATGTAGACCTTAGCATTGGAAGAAAGGCAAATATAGCCTTTACTTTGTGGACTGTATCTAAGAAAGAGGCACATAGAGGAGTAGAAATAAAATTTATTTTTATTATATGGACATAGCAGAAGAAAATAGACAACCAAATACTTTATAAAAGTAATAATCAGGTATTTTGTTAAATAAAACAACATGAGGAGAAAACCGTTTAAAACTTTTGTTGGTAAAAATTGATTATTTGAACAATGGTAGCAAAGGCTTCTCTTCAAAATTTTTGTGGGAGAGAAGCACCAGCTAAGAGGGCCAATCCCATGTCAACATTGTGATGATGTTTGCATTCAATGGAGTCATTTTGCTCATGTGTGTGTGGACAAATGAACTGATATTAAATGTTATGAAGATTTAGAAAAGATTGCAAACTTATAAACTCTTTAACATTATCAGTTGAAATAGATTTAATTTTACGATTAATTTTATTCTCAACATATTGTTTAAAATGATTAAACACAGAAGAAATCTGAGATTTTGTGTGTAATAAGTACAACCAAGTATATTTAGAATAGGCATCTAAAAAGACAATGTAATATTTGGCTACACTAGTAGCTTCAATAGGTGAGGGACCCCAGATATCAATGTAGACCAGTTCAAGAGGAGTAGTAAATATTATTAGATTTAACAAAAGGAATCTGATGAGCCTTTACAGTAACACAGGTATCACAAAACATGAAATAATTATTCTTGAATGAAATATGACAAGATTGCAACACTGTCTTAATAATATCAATAGCAGCATGTCCTAAGCATGAGTGCCAAAGTTTAATAGTAGACTTAATATGATCCATATTAGTGATGTTTGCATTATACAAATAATGTTTTGAAAAAATTTCAAACATATATAAGTCATCTTTGAGATTTTCTTTAAGAATTGTTTGATTTGTAACTTGATTTTTGACATAGCAGGCCTAAGAATGAAATTCAAAAAAGGCATTATTGTCACAAGCACATTTAGAATTTAATAATTTTTTGTTAATATTGGGTACATGTAAAAGATCTTTCAACAAAAACTAATTGGAATTATTCAAATAAGAGAAAACAACAGAGCCAACAACTTTAATATTCATACATGTACCGTTGCCAAACTTTAGAGTTTCATGTCTTGTATAGGGGTGTTTGACAGAGAAGGCATTAGCATCATTAGTAATGTGGTGTGAAGCACCACTATCAAGATACCAGAGAGGATCTTGTATAGTGGAGGGTGCTCCAAGAATGGAAGGAGTACTATCACCATCATCTGCATTTAAAAACTATGAAGTATTGACAAAAATGGAAGATTGATGATCAGTAATCATACCTATGCCAACACTTGATAGCAAAATGACTAATTTTGTCACATATTTGACAATGTAGTTTGGTATTCTGCCAAGAACTAGAGATATTTGACATTGGGTTAAGAACAAATCTTACCCTTGGATTGTAATAATTTTTGTGTCTCTGACTTGTTTCTTGAGAAATTTTGAGTGTTTCTGTTAGAAGATCCATTGTATCTTAATCTATTATTTTGATTTTGTTGAGATGACCAAGAACCCTAGACATAGTGAGCTTGAATAATTGATTGTTCAACAACATTTTTTTCTCAAATCATTCTTCTTGAGATAGTACGAGTGTTTCTATTTCTTCTACGGTGTATAAATCAACTCAAGAAAGAATTGAAGTAATAAAGTTATCATACTCTTCAAACAATCCATCTAAAATCACTTTAGCATGATTATATGTAGATATGGGAGAACCATTGGCAGCAAACGCGTCTATACTCTTTTTTATATCAAGTAAAGAAAGAAAGATAGATTTGTCCTTCTAAAATGTCCTCATTTTAATCTTTAGTTTCTTTATCTTTACTTTGTTCTTATTAGTATAATAGACAAGCAATTTATTACAAATTTGAAAAGACGTGTTCAGACTATACCACTTTAACAAGAAGAGGAGTAGTCATGGATGCCAGCATCCACGCAACTCACTACTGGTCTTGCTGTTTATACTGAAAAAATTAAAAATCATTATTATGTTCTTAATAAAAAATAAATACATGTGTATCATGTTATAGTAGTATCGTAATTAATTCAATTTAAAATTTAAAAAGTAAATATAAACTGAACGAGTCATCTTAAGCCAAAGTATCATTAATCCGTCACACGGTATTACTTTCCAGCCAAAGGATAATATTTATTGAGTACAAATAGATACTCAATTCTCTCACAAATAAACAGAATCTTCCAAAATACTCATTAAACCTTCAAATAGAAATACCAGAACCTTCAGAATTATAGATAGAATCTGTAGTATTCCAAGTTGATGAAAACCAGCTAAATATTGTACTTAATGTAACGGAATTTGATATCTTGACACAGAAAAACTAGTTAACAATAAATTATATTATTTTTCTTTTATTTTTAAATATTAATATATATTATTATATTATGAAAATGAGATTATTAGATGGATTTTCTTCTGAAAATTTTAAAGTGTAAATTTCCTAATATCAATCACAAACCAACAAAAGTACCACGAAACCTACCATTTTCATGGATTTTAGTGGTTTGACACTAGTAATGTGAACGATCCATTCTAGGTTTTGTTTGGTTTTGAGAACCATGGTCTGGCATGCTCAAACTATAAACAAGTGTACTAAATGCTTTTGCTGTTTCACAATATAGTTTAAGACAAAATTGTTCACATAACATTTATTATTCTGAAAAAATAATAATAAACCAGCCGACATATAATCCAAAACACCGTTTCCCTGCCCATAAATACAGCAAGAAACTCTTCTTTTCCAATCACACACCCCACTTCTCCTTAGAAAGTGGAGAGAAAAGAGAGAAAAAAAGAAACTTTCTCTTGAATCGCCATGACCATGAAGAAGGATTCCATTGTTCTCTACTCAGCTTTGGGAAGAGGACACCTAGTTTCAATGGTGGAACTAGGCAAACTCATACTATCCCACCACCCTTCTCTCTCCATCACTATCCTCTTCCTCACTCCACCGCCTAACCAAGACACCCCCACCTCCCCCACCGCCTTCACCTGCGCCGCCACCGCCAAATACATTGCCGCCGTCACCGCCGCCACCCCCTCTATCACCTTCCACCGCATCCCCCAGATCTCCCTCCCCACCGTCCTCCACCCTCACGCCCTCAACTTCGAGCTCTGCCGCGCCACCACCCACCACCTCCGCCGCATCCTCGACTCAATCTCTCACTCCTCAAACCTCAGAGCCGTCGTTCTAGACTTCATGAACCACAGCGCCGCACGTGTCACCCACACGCTCCAAATCCCCACGTACTTCTACTACACTTCCGGTGCCTCCACCCTCGCCATTCTCCTTAAGCAAATCATCATTCATGAAAGCACTACCATGTCCTTCAAGGACCTCAACATGCACATCACCGTCCCCGGGGTGCCCAAGGTCCACACCGACGACCTCCCTGATCAGGGAAGTTGCGAGGCTTTTATAGACATAGCGAGATGCATGAGGGAAAGTTGCGGGGTTATAGTAAACACTTGTGATGCCATCGAAGGGAGGGTTATAGAAGCTTTCAACGAAGGGTTGATGGAGGGACCCACACCACCCGTGTTCTGCATTGGGCCTGTGATTTCTTCTGCTCCTTGTAGAGGGGACGATAACGGGTGTCTGAGTTGGCTCGACTCGCAACCGAGTCAGAGTGTGGTGTTTCTGAGCTTTGGAAGCATGGGAAGGTTCTCCAGGACGCAGCTGAGAGAGATCGCTGTTGGGTTGGAGAAGAGTGAGCAAAGGTTTTTATGGGTTGTGAGGAGCGAGTTCGAAGAGGGTGACTCGGGGGAGCCACCGAGTTTGGAGGAGTTGCTGCCAGAGGGGTTTTTGGAGAGGACAAAAGAGAAGGGGATGGTGGTGAGAGACTGGGCCCCACAGGCTGCGATTCTGAGTCATGACTCAGTGGGTGGGTTCGTGACTCACTGCGGGTGGAACTCGGTGTTGGAGGCTGTGTGTGAAGGGGTGCCCATGTTGGCTTGGCCTCTGTACGCAGAGCAAAAGCTGAATAAGGTGGTTTTGGTGGAGGAAATGAAGGTGGGTTTGGGTGTGCAGGGAAACAAAGACGGGTTAGTGAGTTCCACCGAGTTGGGTAGCCGAGTCAAGGAACTGATGGACTCGGACAAAGGGAAAGAAATTAGACAGAAAATTTTCAAAATGAAAATTAGTGCCAGCGAAGCCATGGGAGAGGGTGGATCTTCCATAATTGCTTTGAATAGGTTAGTGGAACTGTGGAGAGAGCACTAGTAGTATAGAATTAGAGAACGAGTGAGATTGATGGAATGAATAATATTAACTTTAGAAAAGTGTGAAGCTGAATAAAAGCTCAATATATTTCTCAATAAACAATAATTTGGTGTTGATGTTGCTGTAAATTATGAATGCTCTAAAGATTAATTATGAATATAGTGTGTGCGGGGCATGTTTTCAAATTAAATGAAATTGATTTGCAACAAACTAGAGTACTATTAAAACATTCTCAGTGCGAAAGAACTTTATCAAACCATGCTAATACAATGTACAACTCTTTATTAAAACGTGTTATAGAGAGTGGTTCTAAACAATCGAAAATATTTTAAGATCAGGGTCCCTATCCAGTAATATTTTTTTAACTGCTTTAAGAAAATAATGCATATTCAACATTTTGGTAGGAGATGTTATATAAAGACTCATCAACTTTAATAGAATTGTTGAGTGAATATTTCAAGCAAGAGATATACCCTAAAGATTCAGCATCAATAAGTTACTCAAAAGATTTGGCACTATCTTTTGCTTAAAATTTTAAATTAATGAATTTCTTTTTTCTTATGTTATTTTAATTGATCCATTTCTTAATAATTAGTGTGTCTTGTTCATATAGGCAATAATTAATAAATATGAACTTTGGATCTTTTGAACATGGTTAATTTTTGGCTTATTCAATGGAGCGTTGGACGGTGTTTCAAACAGTTTGTTCTTGATTGAAGACCATAACATTTTCTTATGCTATACCCGCGTCACGAGAATTGGCCATTTGTGGTGAAAAAACCATAAACTATCAGGTAAAGTTGCAACGTAACAAAACCAGAAATGAGGTGACGTTGGAGTTTGTGAATTAATAAATCTGTTTTAACATAGATTGTAGCTTTTAAATCTTATGGATTAGTTCATAATAATCGTATATTACAAAACAAAAGAAAAACGTAGAATTTATATTCTATTTATATTAAAAAATAATTCTATTTCATTTTCTTCGTTATATACGGTCATGCATGTTCTTATTAATTGGATTTGAATTTGTGCAGTTTAGATGATGTTGTGTTCTTAATTAAGTGAATGAAGGGGATATTCTCAAATATGAGCACTTTGAGTATAGTTTATTTTATTATGAGTGTTTGGAAGGCTTTGGTGCCTCATACACATGTGTTGACGTGACAAATTAGATTAAATACGAATTTATTGATGGACTTCTAATGGAATTTTGACAGGAATATTACGTGAATAATATATATCATTATCAGAATCTTGACGTTTGTTGTGTGGACTTCTAAGTAAGTTTACGTGGAAAGTATCAAGTAAAAAAAAATCGATTTTTTCTAAGAATGTAAAAAGGATAAAACTAATAGATGCCTTAATGACAACTTGAGATGAGTTTATGAAGTTGGTAATTTGGTATTTAAATATGATTTGTTAAGTAGAAATATATAAAAAATAATATTATGTTATCCTTAAAGTGGTAGGAAGAGATAAAAGAATTGATCTATTAGGCTATTCTCTGAAGATGAATCTAAACCCATGATTGAGAAATTATTCATTTACTGAATAATATTAATGGAAGAATCTAATTCCTTAATACTCTCATCACACAAAGTATTTATTTGATTACGAAAATAATCTTTTTTTATGTGTTTTTTTTTTCAATATTTTAAGTTTAATATATATATATATATAATCATTTAAATAAATTATAAATGAATTTAGATATTTTTATAATTTTTGAAGAAAAAAATATTAAAACTATATATATATATATAATCATTTAAAAAATTATTTTTTTATATTATTGTTATTGTACTTCTAAATTTATTAAGTATATATTTGTATCAAGAATTGGAATTTAAGCTTAACTCAACCTTACAAAACCGACTTGTAAAGTGAGATTTGCACCCACATTATAAACTATTGAAAGGCCTCATCTTTAGTCGATGTAAGATTTCCAACGCACCCCCTCATGTCGAGACTGCTCAACTCGTGCGTGAGACTATATTGTTTAAGGGTGGTCCGATAGCGGCCCGATAGCAGGTGGCCCGACAACCATGCTAGAATAGGCTTTGATACCATATAAATAATTGGAAACAGATATATCATATTAACCATATGTTATGAAAATAAAGAAATGAACATTAATGAATGAAAAAGAACAAAGGATATGAGAGTGAAAAGTATATCTCTATTATCTTATTGATGAAATAAAGATACTCTATATAGCACATGAAATAACAAGATCATAACAAAATAGTTACTTTAACATAATTGCTAATAATCTTCACATAATAACAAGATCATAACATAATCGTTAATAATCCCCGCATAATAATTATTTATTAATATTTATTAATACCCCATCAAGATGGAGCGTAGAGATCAATTAAACTCATCTTGGACAATAGATATAAGAACAACTTGGGTATGAGAGGTTTTGTACAGATGTCAGCATCCTGTGACTTAGTGTTGATAGGGAGCAAACGAAGAACACCATCACAAACCTTTTCTCTAACCCTCATGGCAATCGATTTCAATGTGTTTTCTACGCTCATGAAACACAGGATTGACAGCTAAATGTAAGGCAGACTTGTTATCACAAGAAAGAACTGCAGTGGCTTGATGAGCAATGTGTAAATCATGAAGCAGATAAGATAACCATTGAATTTCACAGGTTGCTAATGCCAAAGCACAATATTCAGCCTTAGAGGAGGACCGAGAAATTGTGTGTTACTTCTTGGATCGTCAAGAGATTGATGAATCACCAAGAAAAATGTAGAAGCCAATAATGGAGCGTCGAGTTTCAAGGCATGATGCCCAGTTTGAGTCACAAAAACCTTTCGGTTGTAAAGGAGAATCACTAGGAAAGAAGAGCCCCTGACTAGGATTAGCTTTAAGATAACGAATAACCCTAAGTGTTACTTGTTCTTGATAATGAGTCATTGTATGAGTTGATAAGAATTGTGAAAGATGATTGACAGCAAAACAAATGTCGGGCCTAGTGTTGGTCAGGTAGATGAGTTGTCCAATGAGTCGTCGATACATGGAAATGTCTTTAAGAAGAGGACTCTCTTTGGAATGGAGCTTTATTTTAGGATCCATAGGAGTGGTAGAAGGTTTGCATCCTAACAAGCCTGCAGCATCTAGAAGCTCTAAAGTGTATTTCCTTTGGTTAAGAAAAATACCCTTGCTTGATCTAGCAACTTCTAATCCAAGGAAAAATTTCAATTGACCAAGATCCTTAATTTTGAATAAATAATCAAGTTGAAACTTGACTGAAGCAATCTCTTGAGTATCATCCCTGTTAAAATCATATCATAAACATAGACAAGGATGGATATGAATGAACCAGTAGCAGATTGTTTAATGAATAAAGAAAAATCAGATTATGATTGGGCATAACCTGAAGCTATAAGGAATGTAGACAATTTTTCATACTACTGTCTACTAGCTTGTCTAAGACCATAAAGAGATTTTCTCAGCTTGTAGACCTGACCAGGTTTTGGAGGAACTACACATTTAGGAACCTCCATATAGACTTCTTTATGAAGATCTCCATACAAGAAAGCATTGTTGATATCAAGTTGTTCAAGAAGCCAATTTTTAGTGGCTGCAATGGCCATTAAGAGCCTTACAGTAGTGATTTTAGCCACTGGAGAAAAAGTTTCTCTAAAATCAATGCCTTATTATTGTGTGAATCCTTTGGCTACTAGCCTAGCCTTGAACCTGTCAATTGAGCCATCAGCCTTGTGTTTATACACCCATTTGCATCCCACTATTTGTTTTCCAACTAGAAGGTTAGCAAACTCTCAGGTTCCTGTTTGAACTAAAGCATTAATGTCATCATCCATGGCTTTCCTCCAATTCTCATGCTTCACTGCCTGTGCATAAGTTTTGGGTTCTACAATGGAAGAGATACTAAATGCAAAATTCTTATGATTGTTAGAAAATTTTGAGTAATTAACAAAACTAGAAATAGGATATTTAACTAAAGAGGAATTTTTGCTCTCTATGCCCACAAATATGTTGCAATGAAAATTCTTGAGGTAAGCAGGAGGTTTGGTGCTTCTAGTTAAATTTCTTATAACAGGAGATATAGGATTATCAAGAGCTATGAGAGTGGGAGAGGAAGAATTTTTTTGTGGGACAATATATGGTGTTTGTTGATTTTGTAGTGGTGTAGTGGGAGAGGAATAATTTTGTTGTGGAACAGTATATGGTATTTGTTGGTTTTGTAGTGGTGAGGAGGATCTAAGAAAAGAGAGATCAGTGTCTTGATAATCAGGAAATGTGGCATGACAAAATTTTCACTATATGTATGATTGATAATATGTTTAAAAGGAAAACTATTTTCATTGAAAGAAACATTTCTAGATAAAAAAACCTCTCTGGTGTGTGAATCATAAAGGAGTGAACCCTTGATCCCTCGTCTGTGACCTAAATAAACACACCATCTAGCCCGAGGATCAAGTTTCGTCCTATTATGAGTCAAAGTTGATGCAAAAGCTTCACAACCAAAGATTTTAATAAAAGTTAAATCAGAAGAAGAGTCATACAAAATATCATAAAGACTTTTGTTATGTAAACCCTTGCTAGGCAATCTATTGAGCAGAAAACCAACATGAGAGACTGCAAAGTTCCAAAACAATTTTGGCAAGTTACTTTGAAAAATAAGAACCCTAGTAATATTTAAAATGTGTTTATGTTTTCTCTCTACACTCCATTTTGTTGTGGAGTCTCAACACAAGACATTTGATGTTCTATGCCTTTGAGAGAGTAAAAGTGGTGCAAATTAAACTCAGGTCCTTGACCAGACCTAATGCATTTGACAGTAGTAGAAAATTGAGTTTTAAACAAAGTAATGAAAGATTTAATGCAGTCATGTACTTCTGATTTAGTTTTCAAAAGAAAAATCCAAGTATGTCGAGAAAAATCATCTATAATAGTAAAAAAATATCTATGTCCATCCATAGAAGTAATGTCTAATGGTCCCAAATATCCATATGTAACAAATTAAAAATTTTATTGCTTGAAGAGGTGCTTACAGGAAATGGAAGTCTTTTCTGTGTAGCAAGTGGACATGTTTGACAAAAATCATCACATGTTTTGCTAGAAATGTAATCAAACTTTGTTGACAATACAAATAGTTTTTCCTTAAACAAGTGACCTAGTCTAAAATGTCAATCATTCACCTTATTAACAAACACAAAATTTATTGAAATTAAATTTGGGGCAAAGTGTTTTCCTGGTCCCTTAGGATTTTCAAGAATATAGAGTCTATGGTGCATCTTAGCAAAACCAATCATCCTCATAGTGTGATTGTCCTGTATTTCACATATTTGTTCAGTAAACCTAATAGAACAATTAAATTTTATGGCTAATTGAGATACTGAAATGAGATTGAAGTTAAATCCTGGTATGTATAATACATTATGCAGAATGAATGTAGTAGAAAATATGATAGTGCCTTTAATGTTTGCATAAACTGTAGTTCCATTAGGTAACTTGATAGGAACATCAAGAATAATTCTATATATAGCAAAATTATCTAGAGATGAACTAATATGATCATGGCACTTGAATCTAGGATCCAAAGAACAGATTTTGGTAGTGATCTTAGGTTGCAGATGATACTTGTGAATGTATTGGAAATGTGATGATGTTTAGTGTTAGGGGTTGTAGCTAACTAAGATTGTTGAAAAAGAGTCATGAGAGAGTTAAATTACTCTTTGTTCAAATTAAAGTTAGAAGACTGTTGAGATTCTTTTGGTTTGTAAGTGTCTTACTCTCATTTGCCTTTTTAATTGCAGTGACATTGTTAACAAAGAATTTTCTCCTTTTGTAGTTTAGTGAAAAACTGTGTAAGCGATGACATTTATCAATTGTGTGACCTCTTCTACCACAATGTGTGCATCTCTTACTATTATAATGATTGTCATCCTTGGTCCATCTCTTGGCTTGAGAATTCTGAGAATTTCTATTGAAGGAACCATAATATACTCTAGAATAATCATTCAGAAGATTTATCGGTGGATTATTGAACGACGAAGTAGTCATTTTTGCTACTGAAAATAATGGCACTTCTGAAGCCATAACAGATGATGAATTCTTGCAAATGGAACAAAATCAGAGTTGGCACAATGGAGCTCTCTTGGTTAGAGAGCTCTAATATATTAATCATATGATATGAAAATAAAGAAATGAACAGCAATGAATGAAACAGAACAAAAAATATGAGAGTGAAAAGTATATGTTTCTTATCTAATTGATGAAAGAAAGGTACTCTATATAGTACATGGAATAACAAGATCATAACAAAATAGTTACTCTAACATAATTGTTAATAATCCTCACATAATAACAAGATCATAACAGAATGACTAATAATCCTCATATAATAATCACTAATCATCTTCATATAATAATTATTTATTAATATTTATTAATAATTTGAACTTATTATTATTAAAATATAACTAGTGGTGATAGTATAGATTTGGGTAGGAGGTTGAAATGAAAACTCGTGTGGGTACACGAGTTGATATATTTTTATGTACTTTTATTTATGTTTAACTTTTAATATAATTATTATACTAAATTTTAATTTATTAATGATATATTTAAATTTATTGAAATTATTAAATAAAAGCCGAATGGAGAATATAGATTGGTTATAACCTTTTTTAAAGTTAGTAATAGCATTTTTCAACATATTATAATAAGAAAAAATTCAATTATCTATGTTGTTTGTATGTAGATAGTTAAATCACTCGATCCAAACATTTATTTTTTTAAAGATAATTTAATTACTTGTATAAAATATAAGAATATTGTTATTAGAATGTATTTTTATTGTGGAAGTTATTTTTTTATCACAGTAAAATTTTACGTTCTATTTCATTATTAGAAATACTTATTTAATATTCCTCTCTAAATTTTGTTTTGATAAGACATATAGTATGTATAGTTTTTTATTTTTATTTTTTAAATGTTAGTTAGAAATAACATCAAATTATTATACGGACTATTAATAGTAATACATATATTATACTAATGTACAAAAACAAAGACTTAAATAAAACATTCTTACATAAAATTGATATGTAATCAATTTATCAATAATTATTTATTTGTGTAAATTTAATTTTTATTTTTCTAAAAACATTATTATTATTATTATTATTATTATTATTATTATTATTATTATTATTATTATTATTATTATTATTATTATTATGGTTGTTGTTATATGTTTGTAATTAGGTAATTGAGATAATCCTTTAAATCAGTTTAAATAACTGTTTAAAATGTATAAAGTACTGACATATAATTAATTAGACACTTAATTTTTGTTTTTTGTATAAAATTCATGTGTGCTAGGTTAGTAATTAAGTTAGTTAAAATTAAGGATTTTAATCATAAAATTGTATAGTATGATTTTATGTGCTACTTGTTATTCAACTTTTACGTATCATTTTAGTAATTAAATCGTAGGATGTCAAGTAAAATCCTAAAATCATGTGGATCGTGTATTTTTTTTTTTACATTGTCTATTGCACCAAGTGTTTACCTTATTGATTCAATTCAAATAAAATTTAATGATAATTAAAAAATAATGTAATTAAAATTTTATATTGATAAGTGTTGTTAACTGCAACACCGTTCAATTAAAATTCATACAATCAAATTTAACCTATTTATTTTGTTCGTGAAGTGAGTTTTAATTAAAATAAATTTGAAACTTAATTAAAAATGAACTGTTTCATGTTCCAGTCTTCATCCTATCAGACAAACGAGTTTCAATTAAAATAAAATTTAATTAAAACATTTTTAACATTCATCTCTTTTTCTTTCTACAAAATTCAAAAATTTCAGTCACATACCTAATTCATTATAATAATACACTTTATATAAAAATAAAATATATAATTAATCTATTAGAATCCCACAATTTATCATTTTGTGAACTTTTAGTAATCCTAATCATAATCTCAATTCTAAGTAAGTTATTAAATGTGTCTAAATAACACTACAAGAAAACAGTGAAATAGTTATCAAAAAATACGTTGGTTAATTAGTTGAGGAAAAAAGCATGGGCCAAACCCACTCTAAAATACTACAACCTAAGAAAATTAAAAAATAAAACAAAGCAATGGTCAGGCCAATGCACAATATTATTGTAATTAATTAATTACAAACAGCGTGGGCTAGCACAAACAAAATGTGAAAGAGAATTAAAAAAATAAAATAAAACCAAGCGGCGGCCAGATCCACACATCACGATATTTTTTGGGATTAATTAATTACAAGCATCATGAGCTCGACCCATGCATAATGGGAAAGTAAATTTAAAATAAAATTAAATAAATAAATAAAACTGTGGTCAGGCCGATGTACAAAAATAATATTTATAATTAATTGCAAGAAGCGTGGGCTAAACTCATGTAAAAGGTGAAGGAAAATTAAAAAAAAAATTAAGTGGGTGTCAGACCCATACACCAAAATATTATTTGTAATTAAATAATTTCAAGAAGTGTGGGTTTGACTCACGCAAAGGTGAAAAAATTAAAGAAAAAACAAAATTTTTATGAACGAGCCAAAAGTATTCATTTTAATAAAATAATTAATTTATAATTAAAAAAAAGAAAACAGGAAAATAGTATTGTGAAAAAGAAAATTAATTCATATCAATAATTATAGTTTTAAAAAGTTAATTTAATGATAAAAAAAAGAAAACAATGTAAAATTTATGATATGTATGAAAATTAAAAAAATTAAAGTATTGTGTATAAAAATTATCATTAAAATTTTTAATTTTGAAAAAATTATTAACACCAAGGGTTGCTAAGTAATTTGATGAAGTCAATTTGGATCAAAGCTTGCTAAGTGGTTTGATGAAGCCACCTTGATGGGAGATCTCTTGGGTTTTGGTCTAAAACTTAGATTGTGTGTGTTTTGATAGCTCACTTAAAAAGAGCTCCAAATCACTTTGTCTAACAAATAATTGAATAGAACTAAGTGAGGGTTAATAGTTTTCGAAATCTGTTTTGAGAGGAAAATAAATTAACTATTTTTTAAACTCAACTTGTTATTTTTCTGTTTTTAGAAAAATCAATCGATTGAATTGGAAAATCAATCGATTGATTTTTAACTGCAATGGTTGTTTTTAAAACAGAGTGCCTATATAACTGCGGGGCACGTTTTTCACTTTAACAAGACTGGTTTTTTACAAACCTAAGTGAGAGAGAAACGTGCTAATACAGTGAGACTAAGTGTTATATTGATTTACATAAACAAAAGCACAAAAATTTGAATCTTGGAACCTCTCTTTGAAGGGATTTCATGTAGTCTGGTTCTGCATCAAAGAGATAAGCTTTCTACATTGTTCTTATAGTTTTCTGAACTGGTGTTGTGTGCGGAAGCGTTTCATAGCTCTATTACTCTTGTAATTGTGTGTTTTGGTTACAAATTGTATAGGGTTTGTGGTTTGTATTTGTGCAGTAGGGTTCTGCACTGTTTTTCAACTTTTGTAGGGTTTAGGGGTTGTGTTTTGCAGTGCATAGAGGGTTCATGTAAGGTGTAAGTGTAATTATGTTAGTACTCTCACAAGACTAAAGATTTGATGAAGCCAAGCAAGACAAAGCAAGCAAGCAATTGGATGAGTTTTAGGCTTTGGTCTAGTGTGAGTGAGTGTGAGTATGATTGATAAAGAACCTATGCTTAGTTTAGGAGAAGTCCACCAGCACAATGGTCTAAAAGTGATTAAAAAATGATCAATAGTTAAGCTTTTGGTGCAAACTGGTTTGAAATACACTACACTAGACAAAAATAAATCGATTCCAGTCTACATGAAATCGATTTATTCGTGCCTGACAGAACTGAAATAACTGTTTTCTTTTAAAAACATAATTGGGCTTTTCTTTTATAAATACAGAAAGGTTTCTAACGTGCGCCTAAGTTTGAGATATGAAAATTGAGAATCAATTTTGTGAGATCACTATGAAAAACATTCTGGGTAATTGGGAATTTCTTGATAAAAAATCAATTGGGGCTTTTTCTTGAAGAATCACTCTTGACCAATTCACTATGCTATTGGAGTTCTTCAAGACTGTGCAAAGGCTTCTTTTATTGCACCAATCAGGGAGTCTTTCTTAACCATTCTTGATCCCTTTTGTATCAAGATATGCGTTGATTGTTTGTAATTCTGTAAAACACTTGAATGTTTGTACTGTTTTAGGCTATAGGAGTTAGCCTTATGTTGTTTGCTGAATTGAGTGAGGACTGCGGGGAGTAGTCTATCAATTTAGTGGGTTTCTTGATTCTTACAGGGAGTAGGAATTGTGTAATTGATTGTAATTGAACAATTGATTGATTTAGTAGAACTTTCTTTGCTTAAGAGGCAAAGGAGACTGAACGTAGCCCTTGAGGAAGGGTGAACCAGTATAAATTTGAAAAATAAGGTTTAGACCGAGTTCAAAAGGGGGGGTGAATTGAACTTAGAAAACTTTTCGCAAATCTGAATTATTCTTGAAGTAGAGAATGAAAATTCTTTATTCAATCGATTGAGCTGTGTAATTCTGAACTGTCAGGTAAACAATCGATTG
>Ga0209489_106621_pt1 | contig 18386 bp, 10 predicted proteins | sample SiratrowhiteBW_FD_187527 | JGI IMG/M metagenome (GOLD analysis project Ga0209489, IMG submission 187527) | Root nodule microbial communities of legume samples collected from California, USA - Siratro white BW (SPAdes) (version 2) | ecosystem: Host-associated > Plants > Roots > Nodule | place...
AAAAAAAAAAAAAAAAAAAAACCCATTGCTTCTTTTTTCTTTTATGTTTGCTTCAGCATTAGTGCGACTGTGCTAAGGATATTCCTATCCTAAAAACTTCAAGCATAAAGCTAAAACACTACATAAGTTGGAAGTAAATAACGTGTAAAGGTATATACCAAAAATTACGTAATTAATTAATTAATTAAATATAATAGAACGATGAGAAGTGGAATATTCCTTGTTTATTTAAATATAATGTCCTTTGTATGAATACTGGATAATAACTGCTTAGAAGACATATCGAACGAAACAACAGCAAGTAAAATCCTAAAGGAAAAACAGGTGAAATATCTACTAAGATATGTTTTCCTTCATCAAAACAAGTCATAATCTATGGTGCATCAAGACCTCAAACCATCCAAATTCTGTGAATAGAAATGTTTAAAATGTAGGATTGATATAAAATGACATCATGTTAGTTGATATGAAACGTTCAAAATAAGTGAGAAAAATTCCAAAATGGTTATTTCTAGTATTAACTTAGAAAATATTTTTAAGTCGAGATATAGAATTAAGTGGAGTTTAATATAAATATTTTTTAATTTTAAAGAAAATTGAAAATAAAGTTGAAAATATTTCTCATTAAAGATTAAAAACATTTTAAAATAAAAATTTTAAAAACGTGCCAAATGTTTAAAATGGGTTTCATTTTTTATTTTATATATTTTTAAAATTTTAATCACGAAGTGCCATTAAAATCATCAAACACAAATATAAACGAAGTATTGTGCATTATTTTTAGAGTCAAGTTATGTTACACAAAGGGCAACGTAAATGTAAGAGATATAAAAATCAATGTTTTTTACATTGTATTTGGAAATGACATAAAGTAATTCTTTAAGTCAAATTAAAACAAAATAACGTAAAAAAAAAATAAGTACATCTACTTAGAATAAACAACCTATATGTTATTCACTCAAAAAGAAGTAAAACAGCATTAATTTTGTCAAATCCAATATAGATCAACCCATTTTTATGATAATTATGGTGATAACAAAACTAGCTTAACAAACAGAAATATTAGATACTCAAAATAAAAAAAATGATTAAAAATAAAAGGTGTTTAGAGAAATTATTGGTTAGACAGACCTATACGAGACGATTTAACACAAATAAATAATTCGTCATTTGAAATTGATTCCTAGAAATTAAATCAGAAAAAAAAAGTTTAGTTTCAATTATAGTGGGCTATGTGCAAATATTTTAATACACTATTATAGTAGGTATATGTATATATACTAACTATAGGACCACAATATAGTTTCACACTCCATATGATCTCAGCAAATCGATTTAGTATACCTTTGAACTTTAATCCACAATAATTCATTATTAAAAAGTCTATTAAAATCTTTCGTACAAACGTCATGATTTATTCTATTGATATAAAAAAAACTTTGGCGTTTTTCCAAGAGATTGTCCTTCTATAAGTTCTTTATAATTGAATTTATAAAATAAAATCAAATAGCACATCTAAACATGTAAAAAAAAAAATTGAAGTTAAATCTGTAAGTAGAATTATATTATGCAAAGCACCAACAGATGTACGTTTGTTAATCAAGACGGCTTAATCCATAGCAAATGATAACATTTTTCCTTATTATATTATTATTATAGTTATCATTATATTCTCATGTATGTACATTATAATCAATAATAGGCAATCTCCTAAGTATGACAAAACAAATATATTGTTTGAGCTTTGACAAATAAATCACTTTTGAAAAATAATTATTTCTAAAAAAAATGTGCACAGGAGTAACTTTAATTCCCTTAAAAATTATTTTTAAAATATGTGATAAAAGAATATCTTAGTATAGGGGGAAGACTTTTACAACATATACAAATACTCTTTTTTTGGAATGTGAAAACGGAAAAATTGGTTATACATCTAAAAAGAGGTAAGATGAGAATTATGAATTATTCTAAAACTAATTCAAATTAAACCACCACAAATTGGTTTACTTTTGTTCAAATTTTCTTTATGAAACCATATACAATTTTTATATTTGGTATAAATATATTTTTACCTAAAAACTACATTAAATAACACTTTGAATATTTGTATTTATATTATTGCAATAAGAGTGTTAAAAGAGAAAATTATATTAGAAGTTTGTTCGTAGAAGTATGACAATATCCACGTTATAGTCTTAGAGGTGCATTAGAAGAGAAATTTATACCACTTGTTCATCGATAAGGGTGTATGTTTTCACATAAATATGGAATATATACTACAAGAAATAATAGCATTGCTTTTTCTGCTACAATATAAATCTATTCCTAACTTCCATTTCCATTTTTCAAGTAGAGTCTTATTAAAATTCTTTAGTTATAAAACTCCCAAGCCACCTCTCATCGTTTCGACTTACAAATGATGTGATAAAGGCTAGAGAGAAAAACAATATATCCAACTTCTCTCTTCGTCTTTTCGCGAATCAATCAAACTTTTGACCACAACAGAACCTTTGTAGTTTCGGCTTCATTGTCATTTCTTCTCACATTATTCTTTTTATTGCAGTTTTGTCTACTTTATAAAATTCAAAATTTTCCCACTCTTTTTTTACAAGTTAAAACTATATCCATTTAGGTTAAAACACAATCCAAAATATTTACATCAACTAAGTCATTCTGATCATATTATATTATTTCCAAGGATGCTTTTTTATTCATTAAGTAATTTCACAATATTACATAACGACAACTCCCTCACACATAATACATATGTAAAAGTTCTAAAGTTTAGATTTTATTCCACAAAGTAGTCACCAACATAAACATTTACAATTTTGATACATTCATATAGTAAGACTTCACGTTATGCATATTTTTGCAGCTCAAATTCCACAATATGCCTTGATCCTAGAAGCAGCTTTTAGAGCTTCTTCTGTGAGGAAGAAACGAAGATATCCATAATGGTCAAATGGTTTATAACGAAGAGGGTGTTCTTCATCCACTAATTTTTCCTCTGGTTCCATCACCTTTCCAGCATATGAAAGCAGCCCCAAACTGTATCTCTCTACCTTTGAATTCATGAACACTCTGTGTACACAGCCGCGTATCCTGTCATTACTCCATACCTGCAAATTTTTAGTTTTAATGGAAGAACAATTATCGGTCATATTTATAGTATAACGACAATAACCTTATACCTCTAAGTAAAGATGCTTGTATTAGTGTAAGTTTTTGTTAGAAAAATTAAAAAAAAAAAGATTAAATAAAAATGAAATCAAATTTATAAAACAAAAAATGACATCATCTTTAATTTAAAACTTTTAACACAATATTAAATCTGTAATTTATTTTTTATATATTGTTTAATTTTTTTATTTTCAATTTATGTGAGATTAGACCTATACTCACATACTTAATAATTTTCTCGTCAAATTTAAATATCTTTAACATTGTTACATTTCTTTTAACGAGTGCGAAAACATTTTTAAATTCACAGTTAAATATTTAACTATTTTTATATTATTAATCAAGAATAAAAAGAAATGCATTACCGCAAATGCATCCCCAGCCAAGACAGCAAAGGTGGAGGGCGAGGCATCAACCTGGAACCACTCTCCATTCTTCAACTGAATTTCTAAGCCACTTAACCTCTGATTCAATATCGTAAGGAAGCCAGAATCTGTATGAGCATGCACTCCTAAGTTGCTCTCACCAGCCTCAGGTGTTCTATATTTGTAGCATCTCAGAACATAATCTGTTGATTCAAGCAAACACTCACATTTCTCATTCTCCAATCCATAGCTCCCAAACACCATTCTCTTAACCATGTAATCCAGTTCTGCAACTTTCTTTGCATAGGAATTCACAATTTCGCTAAAAAAAAACAACAGGAAAATGTCTGATTTAATAACTTCAAAGTTTGTTCACAGTTCAATAGTAAAATTGGAAAAGGGTCAATTAGTTAATCACCTGAACTGGTGATTCCCTTGTGGCCACATAGTGGTTGTGTACTTGTGACAACTTTTAGCATTCAATGGGTTATCGATGGCCATGGATTCATACAAAGGAATATTAGGGCGTTGCCCTGCATAGCTATAGATAGGCTTTTCAGTGGTGTGCTGCATTTTTGTTTGTAATGGAAGGTGAAAGAGTTGTTCCATTGCAGAGAAGACTGAGTCATGGAGCAGTGGATCAAGCTTATTGTAGTGTGCTAGGAATCCACCGTGATCCTCTAAGGCACCCCTCACAGCATCAGAAGTGGAAACCCATGTTTCAGTACCAAGTTTTAGGTTTTCATCACTGAAATCAATGATAGGTAGAGAGTTTGTATTCTCTCTTTCTGATCCCATCATAATCCTTCCCAACCTTTGCTCCCTTACTGTTTTACCAAATTTGTTTGGATTTTGGAACTGAAACATCTGTGTATTTATATTTGATTTCACCTACGTAAGATTATAGTGGATATGTAAAAATATAATGTCTTACCTTCCTTTCTGTAGAACTCATAAGGTGCATATATCTTTACATTGGATATCCAACATTTTTCAATTTTAATATATTTTTACCGATACGCTAAATATATAAAGTGTTTATATATTTTTATAAAGGTATGGGGCTTTATTACAAATATAATGATAAAATATATCAAAATTGAAATTGCTAAACACGGTGATATAATGTGGAGAAAAAATTTGGATGATAAAATATGTGGTAATTGTAAATTTAATGATAATATTGAAAATAAAAACTTAAGTTCTAAAATTTGTAAAATATTTATGGTTGAATGATAAAGTATATTATTAATATTATACATATATTGGTCTCAATAATTAAGAGAGAGAATATATATTGACAGGACCACTGGATAATTTCACACTCATGATCTCAGCAGATATATGGACATTGGCTTTAATCCACGATAACTAATTATTAAAATCTTCCATGAATTTTCGTACAAACGTCACCATTTTTTCTATTCAGATTAAAACAATGCTTTGACTTTTTTGCAAGAAGAAATTATCCTTTATAAGTTCTCGACAAGATTGAGTTTAAAAAAAATAAGTAGTGCACCTAACACATGTAAAAAAGTAAATTTCAAGTTAAATGATTGAGTGGAATTATATTATGCAGACTGACACCATGCCAATTTGTTTTCCAAGCCAGTTTCTCATTCCATGACAAAATAATAACACTTTTCTTTAGCTAAATTAAGGATGACATCTCGCGATAATTTTGGTTAAAGAAAATAAATTTCTCTCTCTTTTTCATTTCTGGGGTTAAAAAATGAAAATTTTCTTTTATTCACTTTTCATCAGACAAAATTCCTTAAAAATGAGGAGTATATATCAATACACCATTATAACATTTAAGTAAATAATTCGAAAATCATGCGTTAAGACACATATGGAATAAATGTATAATATATTTTATAATAATAATAATAATAAATATGTGAAGGTATATGCAATATTTATTATTTGTTTATTAACGTGCATGTCTCTCTCAACTAATTTGAAGGTCATAATATTTTAGCATGCACCCCACTACATAGAACAAACAAAAGAGACATCTCCCCTTAACAAAAAAAAGTTTCTTTCAGAAAAGAAGATCTTCTTTTAAGAAACATCACCTATGTTTTTATAAAAATAGTGATAGTATTGTTAACTATTATATTGAGTCTTTTTCAAATAGTACAATTATTTTATTTTTTTAATGTAGCCCGAAGATTGTATTTATGCATGAATTATTCAAACAACATATGCATGCCAAGAATCTCCTTCCAAATCAAATAACACATTAATAGGATTCAGATGAAAAAAAATGGGATCTGAGACTGAAGTCAAGCTTCCAATTATTGACTTCTCCATTGTGGACTTGGAATCCAATGTTGCAGAGTGGAAATCAGTGAAAAGCCAAGTTCACAAAGCACTTGTAGAGTATGGTTGCTTTGAAGCTGTGTTTGATAAAGTTCCTTTGCACTTTCGAAAAGCCATATTTCTTGAAGTGGACGAGTTATTCAATCTCCCTTTAGAAACCAAGAAACGAGCTGTGTCAAGTACACCATACCGTGGTTATGTTCCTCTTCAACTCTATGAGAGCATGGCAATTGACGATGCTAATGTTTATGAGAAAGTGGAAAGCTTTGTCAAGATCTTATGCCCACAAGGAAGATCAAGTTTTAGGTATGCATTAGAAACTAGTCTTTATTGTGATTTACCATTTATGTTTCAGCATAAGAAAAGTTACAAATCTTGCCACATCAGTGAAACAGCAACTTTTTTACATCATAAAATAGCATATACCCTTTTGAGATCCTTGTGTTGTTAATTACATGGCAGCAAAAATCTGCAATTGTTCACCGAGAAAGTGTCAAGGTTGGATGGGATGATTAGGAAGATGTGTTTGGAGAGTTTAGGAGTTGAAAAGTATTTGGATGAGCACATGAACTCAACATATTACCTTGCACGGCTTATCAAGTACAAAGCCCCTCAGACTAATGAACCAAAAGTTGGCATACCACAGCACACAGATAAGAACATATTCACCATATTATGTCAAAATCATATTGATGGTTTGGAGGTACAGACCAAAAATGGAGATTGGATCAAATACAAGCCCTCAACATCAAACAGTTTCGTTGTGATCACTGGCGACACATTTTATGTAATTTTCTATATCACTTCCACTTTCTCCTCCAAAAGGATCTTATAAGAAAATGTGACACAAAAGTATTTAGTGATTAACGGAATTTCTCAATGAAATATGTTGCAGGCATGGACTAATGGGAGAGTACATACACCAATTCACCGAGTGATGATGACTGGAAATGAAACAAGGTTGAGCATTGGATTGTTCACAGTTCCAAAAGCAGGGTTCATAATTAAGGCCCCAAATGAGCTTGTGACAGAGGACCACCCTTTGCTTTTCAAGCCCTTTGTTCAGAGTGAGTTCATGAAGTTTCTTCACTCTTCTGAGAATATAAAAAATGCTCTCAAGGTTTATTGTGGAGTTTGACATTTGATCCATGGTAGCGAGCGCTCCCTCTTACACAATCCCTTTGTTTTCATGAAACTGTGTAAAATTTGCATGAGGTTTGCAATCTGTGTATGTATGAACCTCTTTTCTGCAATATGGTGTGTGTAACTTTACCTAAATAAAGGAATAAAATAAATCTTTAGAAGATAAATAGTTTCTAAAACTATGTCAAGAGACCAAAGGTATATTTTTGTCAAAGAAAATGAAAATAAAATGCATTTTTACTACCTCTCAATTGACAGACAATGAATGATTCAACCTAGTATTTCCATACAATATATATTATGAGTCACACTTGCCATAGCTAATAAAATGCTTATAAAAGGAGAAATTACTATTTATTTAACGAGAAGATGGCTTCAAGAAAATTTATATAAGTTGTACAAAGTGATAATCCATACATGTGTTTTATTTTCTCAGCATTTGAAATTTTCTTTTCTTTTTAATCCACGGAACTAGGTTTAAAACCTCAAGTCCATACCCATTCTCCAAAAAAGAATACATCGGCCCAACTAATACCAACACGCTATTCCAACACCCTTGTTGCTAAGCTCACCTCGCCTTTCCTAAACTACCCTAACCCTCAAACACCCATTCATTTCTCCAATTCAACTAGTCTCTCTTTCATCTCCAAACCTCCCACGGTCTCTTCACTCCATTCTTTCACCTTTATCTATTCGTAAGCGTTTCTTTGAATTAGAAGAAAAAAAATGTATGAAAAATGAATAAAAATAAAAGCTGTTTGAGTAAGAAGAAATAGATCAAAGAAATAAAAGAAAGAGATTAGTTTATTGAAAAGAAATTAAATTTTTAAGATTCTTTTATTTAAAAAGAAAATAAATATAGATTTTTATCACTAATATTTTATTACAGTGGTTATAATTTTATCATTTATTTTATTATTATTAATAATATTTTATTACTATTAGCATTTTAATTTCTGTAATTTACTTCTTCTTATTTTTATCACAACAAAAAAAGAGTTTATAGGGGGAAAAGACAAAAATCATATTTTGGACAACAGCTAAATAAGTGAAACACATCAACAATTGGAACAGAAAACCGAGAATGCTTGAGAACGAGAAGAAAATTATTAATAAAATTAATATAATATATAATTGATATTGTGATATTTCAATGTATTTCTTCTCATATATGCATGGAAAGCTATTTCACACATTTTTCAAATGTTCAAATTTCGAATGAGATAGACTAAAATGAATTAAAAATGCTTACATAGGGATTAAAATGACCTAGAAAGCGTGTGTGCGCTAAGTAAAACTAGTTTCTAGAATAAAACCTACGACACAAAAAAAATGTGTATAAGATAATTGAAACTAAGGAGTTAATAACATTACAAAATGAAAGAATGTTTTTGTTTTATATTAGTTCATGTAGACCCTCATAAGGTAACAAAAACGCATATTCATCTTGTATTTGTCTTAACAGAAACGTATTAGAAATATTTTTCATGAAAAATTACAAGAAATGTCAAGCAATCCAACATCTTAATCGAATTAGGTGAACTTGGATAAATGGGTTGCAAAATAAAAATACTATATTCTAAATGTAACCCATGACCAAGCCCACAATTATAATGCAAAGATCTTTATCTCATTAACTAAGTAGTCTAAAAAACAATTATATTCTTCTAAGTCTATATTTCCTTAGTTAATGTCAGTTACATTTTTTTCCAAACACAAATAGTTTTCTTGTTAAGACTATTAATATAAAAACTGCAAAAATGGCTATCATTGTGCCTAACTGAAGTAATCCCTATCCAATTGTCACATTTAAACCATAATTGATGTACTACTTTACAGGTATAAATAAATGATAAGTAGTTTCTACCTCCTTTGCATAAGGGACAGAGATTGCAAAATACTCTAACCCTTCTATTCTCAAGTTTGACCTTAGATGATAGTTTATCTAGCATAACACTCCATCCAAAAACTTTAATTGTTCCAGACACACTAAGATCTCAAATCACCCTAAAACAATTACTTTGAAGAACATATTGTACTTCCTTAACAGCCCTGTATCCAGACTGAGCTGTATGGCTTATCTCTATTCCAACGAATATTAACTATCAGGTCCAAATGTTTAAGGAGAACCTATTTAAATATAAACTAGAATAACCTTTACTGAGAAATATTTATAGCTTCGTAATAACATTCTCTACTTCGTAACTATTATGGATTTATTTGTTTCTGGATCAAAATAACTATGACACTTTAAATTTCTTTCTATTTTACTCCAATAATGAAAAAAATCATGTCCTCTCTTACATGATTAGGTTATATTTGTATAAAATTTTCTATTAAAAAATTTATGAAAAAATAGAAAGAAAAAATAAAGTGAATAGTTATGAACAAAAACTAATTTATTTATAAGTGAATTTGTAGAAATTTTTATATAACGTTTTTAAATTTATACTTTTTAATTTTTCATAAGTAAATTTTAATTTTAAAAAGTATTTTGTTTTTTTAGCTACTCTAAAAAAATTGTGCAATGGTGTTCTTACATTGATATATACATACTTGCTGATGATATAGTTTTATAAACATTTTTCATTAAGTTTCGTCTCATAAAACATAAAACAATTTTTCTCAAAAGTCTTATAACACATATGATAAAATAGACATATTTAAATGTTTATTTTATCATTAGTCCTTCCTTTCCAAAGGGTCACATCAAACACAGAAAATTGTAACTACTCAACATTACTTCATTAACATATATTTGTGTTTACTTTAACACGTGATTAGATCATAGTTTAGAATCTAATCAGTTAATACAACTAAAAATCAAATACTAATTTTAAAAGCATCTTTATAAAACATTTTTAGTATGTACTTACATGTTAGCTCTCTTTCTTGGGTTAGTATAAATAATGATAACATGCAATATAGAGAATATAAGAAAGATATAAAAAAAATCATACAATAATTTATAATGATTTATTGTTGCAACACATTACACTTAGTTCTTGACCAACCAATCAAGTTCAACTAAACAGATTAATGCTACAGAGTACACTTTTAGTATTCTTTAGGCTTGTAGAAAACTCCTAACTAACCCGTTAAATATTTTTGACATAAGTCACTCATGGCTTAATTGAGTATTCTTTGGACTCATAGTCGCTTATGACTAACCTTTCGAGTATTTTTTCCTCAAGTTACTCCTATTGACATTGAGTACTCTTTAGTCAAGCCACTCATGGCTAACCCTGAGTGTTCTTTACACCTAACCACTCTTGGCTAAATGATTATTCTTTAAGATCGCAGTCACTCCTAGTTGACCCTCTCAAAGAATATTCTTTCTTCAAGACATTCTTGACTAACATGTTAAAGGTTAAAGATTTAAATGATTGTCTCGTCATTGGGTCTGGCTAATGGAGGGTGCTTACGTCTTTTGACAAATACAAGGTTTGGACTTTCTCTCCTAGTTCATATCATTTTGCACGCTAGGGAAGGGTTACATCTTTCAATGAATATAATGTGAAGGTTTACTTTCCTAGTTGACTAAAGAAAGACTTATTGTGTTCGCTTTTAAGCTTTAATTGATCCACAGAGTTTGGTAGTGCTCCTACTCTTGGCTCTATCATCCTTTTTTTTTTTTAAGTTTTTGAGGATTGCTTACCATCTTAACAACATTTTGGCACAATGCATTCTCTTCTTCTATTTTTCTTCTTGATGATAAGCTTTATATAGTCACTAGAGAAAGATAGTCGTTGAGAGGTCGTTTATATATGTTGAACAACTTTAATTTTTCTTTCATGTCTTCCTTGCGCCTAATGAGCTTCAACATGACCATTGCGTTTAATAAAGTTCATACAACTTTAAATGCTCTTCTTCTTTATGCAACATCCTTGATGACTAGTAGTATACACTTCCCTTATACCATCACATGGTAAAAGTGCATACGTAGAGGACAAGTAGTTGGGCCAAAATTTGAGAATAGTTGTGTCAGGAGAGTTTGTAGTCATTGCAACTTTAATTCATGTCCCAAAAGATATTTTAATATTGATGTTTAATGTGAGTCTTCTTAGGAACAAATGTAAAAGACAATCTTCGTGATGCAAATTCAAACCTTAGGAATATTCTTTGATCTTATAACTTGGAGTCTGTGTTGAGCTTATCATGTTTTTTTACTTTTTTATCTAACATTCTAATAGGTCTTTGTGATGCTCTTTTCATTTGACATTCATCAATACTTAATGTGAACAGTCTACTCAACATTCTTTCGTTGGTTATTCAATTTTTTTAACTGAAAGTATTGTGATTGAACAACAAATTCTTATTATCTAACAAATGATGAACTAACATTATATAATATTTGTTTCACGAGGCACAATTATATATTCTGTTAGTTTAACTACTTAATTAAAACTAAAAAAAAATATTAAATCTTAAAATATACTTTATATTTACTAAACAACTTATACTTCGTAAGACCAACAACTTCAATCACACACAAATCATATAAACAAATAATAAACATTAATTTATATATATATATATAAAAGGATGAAGCTAATTCAAACTCTGTTTAAAGGCAAAAAAAAATATAGTTACTAAGCCTTAATTTAAAATCCCAAAAAAGTAAAAATCCTTTTTTTCGAAACTTTATTGAAAACCTAAAATGTGGAACTATTGTAAACTATTATTAACAACCTTAAGCAATGAAATTAAAATGACGGTTAGAGCGACTAATGCAAATAGGTCAAAAATGATTTCAAATATGAGGATATCATAACATTTGATACTACCTTCAAAATTATGAGCCACTAACAAAAATATGCAACTAACAAAAATATGCAAGACACTAACATGAATACATAACTTTTGAGGAATCTCTCTTGATCCCAAAATTCATCGTCTTTGTTGATCCTAAAATTGATCGTGGTGGTGATTCGTTTTCACCACCCACCAATGCATTTCTACCTTTTGTCTTTCACGTTAATGCTTTTACTAATGGACAATCCTCTTTTACTATCATACCCTTTTTTATTATGTCTAGACGACTTTTCCGTTTACCCCTCTAATGCCCCATGAAACAACATTGTGCTTTGAGATCATTGAAAACGACAAAAACAAAACAAAGTGACGTTGTTTTTTCAATTTCAGAAAACAAAAAAATTGCCACATCATTTATTGTAATCAGACCAAGATGAAATTTTCTATTTATTTTATTGGTCATGTGATTAGACTGAGTAAGTTGACACTCAATTAACATATCGGTGAAATATTTTAACCTAAATGGTACAATCTACAAAATTTAAAATTCAGTGAGTGTCAAACTTCATTAATAAAAAGTACAATTAATTAAAAATGCTATTATGATTGCCAAATTGAGGAAATAAAAAAAATATCCTATAGTTTTGTGTAATACTAAGTAAATTTAACTTTCCTATTGATCTTAAGATTAAACTTTTCCCGGTTAAGAACATCCTAAAAAATAAACTTTATTTTAGCACATTCCCATCTGTATAGATTATGCAACATGGCATGTTGGATGACCTCATTAGACGTCCTTGTTCATTTTCTGAATTCTTATTGGAAATATGATTGTGTGATTAGTCACAAATCATGCATTATGACATACCAAGGCATGCTTAGTGGGGAGTTTTTAGGTCACTTATTCGTTTTCTATATTTTAAACAGATTATGAAGTCAATGATCCTATATTCAAATATGCAATGACATTTGAAAAAAAAAAACAAAGATAAAAATAAAGAAGCCAAAGATAGAAAAACAAAGACGAACTAGTAATCCTCAAAATTTTAGGAATAAATATCTAGTGACAATTTGTTATTATCCATATTGAGAGGTGTTGGAGATTATGAGTGTAGCTATTTGAGTTGCTAGATGAAACATTCTAAAAATATTAAAATTATATTTTTATAATAAAATATTTAAAACATTTAATGAGTTAGATGATTTAAGGTTGCCAAATGATAGGATTCCACATAATATTGAGTGAGATTTAAGAAATTAGAGGCATCATTTCACAAACATAGAAAATTAAATAAATGAAGATTTGTATGATAAAAAAACACGTAACAAGACATTGTTTGAATTACGTAAGTTATTTTATCTAACTATTAAAATATAGTAAGATTAATGAAAGTCTTAATTAATCATATGACAAAAGTTTAATATCATCATAGTAATCGAAAAATGATAAGATGAAATATAATTCAAAATCTTCTTACAAGATTTACTTACTAAGTTAAGAACAAAATGTATTGTTCATGACAAGATGACTTTAATATATATAAATTTGCAAATATATATTCTAGGTGTAATTTACTGAATTATCTTTTTATCAATTATTTGAAAATATTATCTTTTTATCAATTATTTGAAAAAATTATCTTTTACAAACTAACTATTGAAGTCTTAATTCAATGGAATCAAATTACAAAAACTAGAATTCAAATTAAGAGAAATATAATCATTACAAGTTATATTATAAATAAGAGTATGAACATAAGATGGGTACACAGAAAAACAATGACGACATCAGAAGAGAGAAGAACAATATCATATCAATACATCAATCTTCAAAATCAATCAAGAGAAGGAGACAATTATTATATTCTTCTTTTCTAGTGAGGTGTCTCTAACCTCATTACTGTAACACCCCGACTACTATTTAATTATTTATTATTTATTTAGAAATTATAAGTAATTTTTTAAAAAAATAAAAATAAACTTTTTGTAAGGAAAATATAACTCATGATACCATTTCACAAATATAAATGTATACATCTTTTTATAAATATTCGTAATACATTACAAATAAGTTTACCACAAATATAATTCTACATCATAATATAGAGCTATCTATTTTATATGTTCTAATACATTAGAACTAAGTTCTTCATAAGTGAATCATCCAGAAAATCTTCTAAAAATTCTTTCTTGACAACTCCTACTGAACAGGTTTTGTATCTATTGTATAACAGACACATATGAAAGAGAAACATGGAAGGAATGGGGTATTTATAAGTCTTAAATATTAATCTTAATAAACTTAACAAGCAATGGGGTCTATAATCACAACCACAAACAATGATGCATATAACTTGACTCAAAACCACAAGAATGACTCTCACATCATTAGACATATGGATCCATATACCACTTTTGATGATCCACCCTGAACATCAAAAGTCATTTGGAAAGTGATTAGGAAGTTTGAGTATATCTCATCACAACATTCGTACAATCATAATCACTTTCTCGAGAATTTTGGTCATCTACCAGCAAAAGAGATACCAAATCGTGGCGACTCAAGGCAGGTAACCAACAGTATCAAGTTTGGCCTGTGAACTATGCCTGTGAACTATCCTAGTCCAGGACGTTACAAAACTATCCAGATATTCACCTACTTGAAATACTTCCTTAGACCCTAACTGGTCCCTGTCATTCATCCCTCAGTTGTACCAAACTGTGACCTCCCAAAAATAGACACTTTCTGGTTTCAACTCTAAAACCTATGACTCTTTCACCACAAACATATTCATGACATTTCCAACAATCACATAACCAATAACCATCAAGTTTTGTCATATATATCTCAATTCACAAGTTATATACAACAATCAAACAAATACAATCAGTAAATAATAATATAGCATACAATTAACTTTCTTTTATCAAATTCATCAAAAATACGTACTTTTACTTCAAATATATTTATATCAAAATGATAAAGTATTACAAATTAGAATAAATATAAATCTTATAAAATTGGAGATGACTTTCATAAAATAAACAAGACCATTGCGTAACTGGAAATAAAATAAAATAAACAGGACCAGTGCGTAATTGAATATAAAATAAATAAATAAACAGAACCAGTAAACAAAATTGAAGATAAAATAAATAAAATAATTAGGACCAGTATGTAATTGGAGATAAAATAAACAGGACCAGTGTGTAAGTGAAGATAAAATAAATAAAATAATCAACCAATGAGTGAGATAAAATAAATAAAATAAACAGGACCAGTGTATAACTGAAGATAAAATAAATAAAATAATCAGGACCAGTGCGTGAGATAAAATAAATAAAATAAACAGGATCAGTGCCTAATTGGAGATAAAATAAATAAACATAAACATGACTAGTGCATAACTAATAAAAGAAATAAAATAAATGGAACAATTCGTAACTTCGTAACTGAAGATAAAATAAATAGAGAATAAGATAATGTATAGTTCAAGATAGATTAAAATAACTAAAACATTAATAAATCAAACATAAGTTTATTAAGATTAATATAGACAAAGGTTAATCTCACTCCCCCCTTACCTTTAAATGAAGAGATATACTAGAAATAAAGTTACAGATCCTTATTTCTCTTGTTTCGAATCTCCTTTCTATTTTCCTCTCTCTCCCTCTCTTTTTCTTTCTCTCTCTTCCTTCTCTCTCCTCTTTCTTTTCTTTTTTCTCTCTCTTTCCTCTTGCTTTCTTGTCTTTTCTCTCTCTTCCTTCTCTTTCCCTCTCTCCTTCTTCTCTTCTTTATGTTCATTCTTCTTCTCTTATTTATAACTTTAATTTTATTTTATTACTATTATTATTTTAAATTATTTTTTATCTCTTGCATTTAATGCAAGTAGATTTTTTTACCTTCCATCCTTATCTCTTCTTCTTATCTCATTGTTTCTTTCTTTTTCATTTTTCTTCATGTTTTCTTGAACTCATTTGCTTATCCTTTAAGATAAGCTTTGCACACACACGTTATTTCTTCTTTTTCTTCTCCCTTTCTTTTTCTTAATGATCTTTTTAATATTTTATTAAATATCTTTATATATATTAATAACTTTATTTTTTATTCTTATTTTTTTCATTTTATTTAATCACTATTTTTCTTAAAAATACTTAATTTTTTTAAAATTTTATCTAAAATATAAAATATTCTTAAAATAATAACTTCATAACATGAATTAAAGTTTAAGATTTTCTAACTCTTATTTTAAGATAAAGATAAAATAATTAATATATTTATTTAAAAACAGAGATGTTATAATTACTATGTTTGTCCATATTTTTATTTTTTTGTTTGATTAATATATATATTGACCTAGATAAAGAACTTTCTATTTTTCCTTATGTTTGATATAAAGTAAGGTATTCCTAATCTCATTATTTTGTTTGATTGATATTCCTTTAACTTAAAAAGTGTATTATCAGCCTATCTTACATATGAAGTCACACTATCTTAAGGGAGAGCAAATTTAAATTAAATGTAGTTGAAGGTTGGACCTTGATAATTTAAATAAGCGAGATTTGATAAACTCATTTATCCTGACTAGTCACTACTTGAATTATTTAAATTATTACACTTGAATCAAATAGTGGGTTGAATTGTATGTTTTACTTTACGGTTGACTCAATTTTGATAAAAATCCAAATTAAATTATATGTAACTGAAAGTTGGACCTCCAGGATTGAAATGAGTAAAATTTGATATGGATGTTTATCCTTATTAGTCATTACAAAAATAATTTTAATTAATGCACATGAATCAAATAGTGAGTTTGACTAATCATCTTTACTTGTAGTATCATTTGTGCATATATCAATGAGTTTGATTGTATCAATGAGTTTGACTATTTGTACCATCTGTGTTTGCACCAGTTAGTTTGACTATTAATATTATATATACTTATAGCAACAAGTTTGACTAATTGTATCATTTATATCTATATCATCTAAGTGTGGCTAATTACATCATCTGTATTTGTATCAGTAAATCTGACTACTTGCTTCATCATTGATTCTAACTAATTGTATAATATATGCTTGTGTTAACGAGTTTGACTAATTTTATCGACTTTGCCATATATATTTATATCATCTGTGCTATATACTTTATTATCCTATAATTGTTCTCACTTCCTGTGTTTTTCATATGTATCATTTGTTTTTTATAGAATGATAGAAAAAAGTTAAACGTACGCACATGACATTTTCATATGTTAAACAATGATAATTATTATTCTCAGGACTATAATAGATGGAATGTGGTTGTACAAAACTTTACAATTATGAGAACAGTGATCATTTTTGTTAACATTATCCGATAAAACTATGAATATCTATATTATTAGACCTGTTACCATTCTTTTACTGTCTTAGTAACTATGATTCATGTGAATCCATTTTACTACCACAATAGTGGATTAAAATTACAGTTATAATCTCATAAACAAATTTTAAAATTGTACCTATCATCTTATAAACAAAACTCAAATAAAGATTACTCTAAGATAATTAACCTCATAATTACTTTATTTAGTAAAAGAGAGCTTTGAACAATTATATAGTAAAAAAGCCTTTGAACAAGTTTATGAATAAATTTTTCTATCTCAATAGTTTATCCTCACTTTTTAAATTGAATATAATGTTGAAATATTTTATGCATATAAGATTATCCATGAGACAAATAGATTTTATAACTAATTGACAAAATTAATATATATATATATATATATATATAACTTACAAGTCATTTATATAAGCTAAATTTAATAAATTTTGAATTTGTACAAAATATAACATTTTCAAAGAATATACAATATGTTTTGGTAATTTTAAAAGAAAAAATATAATTTATTAATTATAGCTCTTTTATATATTACCTCTCGTCTTGTAGATAATTTTTTAACTGCTTCATAAGAATTAAAAAATAAGTAAATTTAATTTAATATGTAAAAAAAGAAACATATTTGTAAATGATTTATATGACTATTTTAAGAATTTCTTTTAAAATTACTAAAATTCATTTTTATTTGTAATTTTTCCATACTTTTTTAATGTGAAGTACGTATATAAAGTTCAAACTGAAACGATTTCGTATAATCAAACCAAAAGTTAAACTTTGTTTGATTTGTTTTACAATACATAAATTTAAGCAAGTTTATGTGAGTTAAGTTCCCAAATAACTTAACTCTCATACTATCATTACAATACCTTCAAATCTGGTGATATTCATGTCATAAATAGATATAAAATTTTAGATTAATCAAATACTAGGTAACTACTATAGTTAATATTCAATATTCACATATATTTAGTTTCTGAAAAGTGTTATTAGATATTATAATAGAAAATTAATATGCAACCAAACAGAGTATCATTTTTGTAAATTTTTCTTAAAATTTAACGAGCTTAATATATATCCCATAATATCTGTTAATTCAACAGTTAAATTAAAAAAAAATCAATGTTTATGTAAACAATAAATTCGTAAGTGTTCTGATAATAATTAAATCCTGACTTATGTTTATATTATTTTGTGTGTGTATATATATAAAAAAAAAAAAATGGTCTTAAAAA
>Ga0209489_106622_pt1 | contig 18380 bp, 16 predicted proteins | sample SiratrowhiteBW_FD_187527 | JGI IMG/M metagenome (GOLD analysis project Ga0209489, IMG submission 187527) | Root nodule microbial communities of legume samples collected from California, USA - Siratro white BW (SPAdes) (version 2) | ecosystem: Host-associated > Plants > Roots > Nodule | place...
CAATGAGCAGTATAGCAATTTAAACCAAGTTTGCTCAAGATTATCAAGAATCAATTTTATTACCAATTAATTCCAATGAGCAGCGCAAGAACAGTTTAGAAATGAAAGAGTAAGGTCAAGAACAACAAAACACAGTCAGTTATACTGGTTCATGGTGGCCCATGCAGGTCAATTTTTTCTAATAGTTGAAAGTTCCCTTACGTTTTCCAATATAATTTTTCTTTGATTGTACTTTTTTCTGGACTCGTTAAAAGTGTATTATATTTCAAGAAACACTAATCTCAATTTAATTTAATAAAACAATTCATAAGACACGTGTTTTTATTTCTTATACACCTTTTAAACATTTTTATGTTTTGGTTTTTTTGTTACTTGAAAATGTTTGACTTATAATTTTATATGTTAGTTGCAGGATGTCATAAAAAGTTTATCTTTTATGCTATCATTGACTCTTAGTTTAATTTCATTTAAAGAATTTTGTTTTGTTAAAAAAGTTTATTCTTTTAATAAATCTGACTCGTATATACTACGTGTCTTTATATTTATGAGGAGGTATATTGTCTTTCATCACAATCTTGATTACATATATCTTTTTCGTGGTGTGATTTCGTTCAAACAATGTATTACATCAAATTAATATATTTTATCATATTTTTATAATTATTTAACTTTTATTCAATTGTTATTTAGTAATGTGATTTAATATTAATATAATAATATTTTTTCTTAATATTTGACATTGAAAAAAAAAGGAAATGTATATCATTTTGATATTAAATTATTAATAATATCATATTTATTTTGTTGTGAGAAAACTGATGTAATAAGAACAACACATTTCACATCAATTAGATATTTAACTAATGTTAAAGGTTTTTCATTAGACTCAAATTTATACATTCGACATTTTCACTTTCATACATTTTCACATTCAAATTATCATTGTTACACCTTTATTGGTCATTTATATTCATAGCCCACCTCAGTATAATTTCACCATAGCAAAGCCCACCTCACCACCATGTTCTAGTGTGGTGATCTCCATCTTATAGGGCACACCAAATTTCTCATGTATATCTTCTACTTTCCTCTATGAACACTTCACCTTCTACTCTACTCTTTCAAAAGAACCTCAATTTCATCATTGATATTGTTACCACATGTCTCTATCTCACTGCCAATACTCCCTTGTAGTCACTTCTTCCCCGTTTTAATAATTTAGAATTTAAAAAATATATATATTTTTAATTTAATTTTTATTATAATCTTTAGAAATATATATATGTTAGAAATATTAATTAATAAATATGTATATTATATATATTTATAATTATTTACTAAAAGTGCATATTATATATATATATATATATATATATATAAATATTTATTAGAATTGTATATTTTAAATAAAATTTAAGGAAAACATATTTTAGAAATATATATTAAAAATTCTATTAGAATAATATGCGTTAAGTAGAATTTTAGGACACCCATTTTAGAAATATATATTAGAAGTTAAATAAAATTCTAAGAAACATAAAATTTATTTAAATTAGATTGTTGTTAATACATGTAATTGTTCTTTTCGAAATAATTATTTAATAATGTTATTAAAATGTTATGTTATTTGATTTTTATTGATTTATATGTTATAAATAATCATATCTTTTGTGTGGTATTTGGTATATGTTGAATTATATTGTAATGGGTCTGAAGTATCCAAAACCTAGTTTTTAGAATTTTGTAAGTATTTCACTTTAGATTTAATATGGAAATTAAGTATTATCTTTAATTTAAATTATCTTGCTTTTATTGTATTGAAAACAAGAAGAGTGAGTAATGATAATAATTCTATTAAATCTTGAATTGTATAGTAAAATAATATAAAAAAAATTAATCATTTTTAAAAAATTTACAAGTACCTGTATTTCAATTTACATTTTATATATTTTATGAAATTGTAATTGATTGTATCTTTTTATCTTTGGGTGTATATTTAATTATAGTTTGTTTTGAGTGATACATTAAGATATTAGAAAGGTGACTGAATAATGCATATCATCCAAAAGGTTGTACTGTGAAGAGTATATTCTGGATGAAGCAATTGAGTTTTGTACATAATATATATTAGAAGTAAAAGTTGTAGGCATTCCGAAGACTTGACACAAAGGAAGAAATGAAGGTAAAGGTACATAAGGTGTGATGGTAGTTTTGAAAGATCGAGATGAAGTCCTTCAAACACATTCAAATATAATGAACAATGTTAATGATGTTCTTCCTTACAAAAATGGAAAAAAAAAAGAAGAAAACATTGTTCAAGTCAATAAATCCTCATGTGAATGAAAAGTGGTTATTGAGTAGCATAATAAAACCTTTTTTTGTATGTTTAAAGAGATAAAATGGATGTTAAAGGATTAAAATGAGCATGGTGACCTAACTTTGATATCACAACATGGAATAGATACAATATTGCTAGGGAAAATGTCCAACATTTTGGGATTTTGATAAAGTGTTAAAAACAACTAAGTGTGAAACATTGTCATACTTTGTCTACATGGTCATGTTACATGGAGTGCAATTAAAGCATCCTACTTAGACAAGGACATCCAAAAGAGATAAAGTTACTTAACAACTATAACTAAATCCATAACCTTTACTTTCTTTAGAGCCTACATAAAGTGACTCAAGAAAAAAAAGTTACACCCTTTTATATAGAAAAAATGTTGAGATCTTTACTCTTATTAAGAGCTTCATAGCAGAACATTTTTTTTGTTCAATTATCTAACTAGAAGCGAGTGGTCAAATTCTATACATGTCATTAGACAATTGTCTCCTCTAGTGAGCATCAATATGATATGTTGATCACCATACAAACTACCTTTGGATCTTAGTCAGGAATAACTATTTGGCGAAGAATAAATTATTAGCTAAGAATGATTGTCGTTCAAAAAAATGCTCATTCACTAGTAGAAAAAAGACATTTAATCGCGGTGTATAAGGCTTACAAGTGCGGTTGCGAAACCGCAATGGATGTAATTGCAATAAAAAGTACTGAAGATACCAACGCGGTTGTACAATCACGATGGAAAGTATAACACACCACTGCGATTCTATAGAAACCGCATTAGAAAATGACTCATAGTGTGCAAAAACTGGCACATACCACGTTTGTATGTGCCATACCAGCGCGGTTTCCTATACAACCGCACTGGTATGTGCCAGTTTTTTTTTTTTTAAATGGAAGCAACTATTCGCTGCTGCCCAATTCCAAAATTAAACAGCTACTACACAACCTAAATTCAATTGTTGCTACCAAATCCAAAATTTAAAATCCAATATCTTTAATTCAACACATACTCAATTCAAAATTCAATTTTCCACAAACACAACAATTCTAAGTATTTACACAACCATTATATAAGTCTATATATGCATGCACTAGAAAGTTGTTACAATATATTACAAATTAGACAAATATTACTATACATTATACTATACTTACTACAAGTTTATTATAAGATTTCATTTCTCTTCTTAATGAAGTAAGTTGCCCATTCTGTCCGAATATCTTCTATGTACTTGTGTTCAATTGGGTCTGGATCTATGAACATCTAAAATAGAATAATTGTGTTAGTAGTTATCATCATATGTTCATCATAATTTTATCTAATTTGAACACTTTCATACATGTTCCCAAGAGTCGGTGATATGGGCTTGGACTATGGTCTTCATCCAATGCATGACGTAGTAGCCACATTCCCAACTTCCTTTTTGTTTGTTACACTACAATTTCATCAAAGTTAATTCATTAAACAAGTCAACAACGAATTTAATAGGTTCAATTAAGAATAAAAATACCTTAGGCTGCACCCAACGTAGGGTATGGGATGAGGATATAGATCTACCGCCAAGTACATTAATAACACTAATTGCACTAAAATCATAGATGATTAGTAATAACTTGCATATTATACAAACAAGATAAATATTTTATAAGGTAAATTAAATCATACCTTTGTACCACTTGTTTGAAGTCATTAGTTGGCTTCTTATGCAGTGAACAGAACCAGACCACAGTGTTATCGAAAGGGCAAACAACCATTAGTTGCCAATGGCTCCTAAAATAATGAATCCATTATTGATGTTCTCTAAATTACTTGAAATAAAAAATATAAAGATTAGTAACTTACGATTGAATAATTGGGGCAAAATAAATGCTCTTTCTAGATTCTCCAATCCACTTTTGTATATAAGTTTGACATTCCTACCTTTTATTTCCATACATTTGTATGCTTTGTGGCTCAAGGAATCCATAGATATCAGGATTCCCTGAGTTATAAACTAATTTGTTTATGTACCTGCATTGTTAATATATTGAATATCAGTAAAAAAATATTAAGAAATGTAAACATGTGTAACTCTAAAATATACTTACATCATCCATAACTGAATGATTGTAATGTTTAACATTTGGGATCCCATGGCGATTTCCATTATATCATTCATGTATATGCACAGTGGCATACCACCATTGTTGACACCAAATACTGTATGATCCCACCGAATTGGACAAGGTGAATCATACATGATGTGGGAAAGCCTAAACAACTCCTGAATTGGATTCACAGATGTCTGAAGTTGTTGGGATGGTTGTGGCTCAGGACTTGGTGATTTCTGTTTACTCCTACTGTCCTGTAATAGAAAATAACAAAACTAAATGTTAATTTAAATAACATAAAGAGAAATGATGACAATCATACCTTATGTTTTTTAGAAATGACCTTTAGGAGATGTGTAGGCCATGCTGCCCCACAAATCTAACCTCTGATGTGGGCTGTGGCACCTCGGTATCGGCAACTTTTTCGACAACCACTCTACTTAAATCTTCTCTAAGTGACAATGTGTGGATCATCGAATCTGTAGCATACACTCTCCCAATCGCTACCACACGAGAAGGATCTCCAGCAAACAACTTACAAAGATATGAAATATGTGTTTGTAGCTCCTCCTCGTCCTCATCCTCGTCGTCATCAACACAACTACCATTTGTGCTAACTCTACCGCGTGCTTCATCTTGCTACATAGGATTGTGCTGCTGTGTCAAGCCCATGGATGAAATAACCTACTCCATTTCTCGTCTAATTTCTTCTCTCATTTCTCGTCTTAATTCTTCTCTCATCTTAGCTAGTTGGTCTTGTGTGGCTGGTGTCGCAGATGAGGAAGACCAGGAAGCTGATCCAAAAAATTGTCTTACCCCTGCACCAAACCCAGCAGTGCGGACCCGACCAGGATGTTCTGGGATGCCAATAGCTTCCGTAGTATATCTTGTCTTCCTTGACTCACAAAACTTTTCTGTGAGCTCTGTTGCACCAGGTCATCCTACGGAAAATAATAGAATAAAAGTCATCAATTAAATACTAAAAATGAAAACATTACATGATACTCAATTTATTGACATTAACTCACAATCCGATGAGCAATCTCTTCAGACTTTGCAGATGTCATCTGCCCTCTTGGTTTAGTCCTAGCCAACTTTCATTTCTCATGTCGACTAGGAGGGGATGGAGGAGAAAGAACATCTTCTGAAGTTGAAGAGTCATGTAATGTTTTAATCTTTTCTTCCATTATCTTCTTTTGTAATAAATCATAGCCCCCCTAGACAATCGGTGGGGGTGAGATTCTTATTCGCAATGTCTTGAGCTTTCTTTCTCTTCTCCTACAAAATACAAAATTCACCTTTGTCACATTGATATTATTTAATTAAGTGGGTCTGGATAAAAAAAATCAAACCTGCCAAGACGAATCCTCTCTAATTTGGACAAATTGTCTCCAAGTCTCTTCATCAATTCCATATTTTTCACAAGGCGACTTTCCCTTGCATTTTCCATATACATATGTAGTCGTCAAAACGGTCTTGAATGACCTCCATTTTGCCCCAATGGATGACATAATCTTCTTCCTAATGAAGCTGAAGGTTTCAAACTCAAAGCTTGTCTGCAAAAATAAATAAATAAGTCATCAAGCAAAGAACAAAATAATTCATAATGTAATTATTATAACTTATAAATTTGTTACTTACACAAAGGTCCTGCCAAATCAGATCTTTTTCTTCTTCAGTCACATGATCCTAGTCATGTATCAAAATACATACTTTTGATCGTGCTAAGACACCTAAATAACTGCCAAACTTTGCAGCATTTGGGCCTGAAGCTCTACCACTATGAGGATCTATCACTACTAGAAAAATCAGTAATAGTAACCAAAAAATCAGTCACTAAATGACCAAAATCGGATACTGATTAAAATAGTGACCGATTTAGTGACCAAACGCCTCAGTCCTATTTTGCTAGTCGCTGATGTATAGTTATCGATTCTGTGACCGAATGTGTGACCGATTCTGTGACCGAATCTATGACCGATTCTTTGACCGAATGTGTGACCGAATCTGTGACCGATTTTAAAAATATTTTTAAAAAAAATTTGAATATTATTTTTATTAAAAAATTATTTAAACATCTACTATTCCTATTATTTATCCTATTTTTAGTTACAATTTTATTACTTTTATTACCTACCATTAATTATTTTAATGAGATTTTGGATAAAGTGCACCAATGAGGACTTGAACCCATGACCTCTCACCAACTTGAGAGATCCTACAGCCATCAGACCAAAACAACTTTTCTATCATGTTACAATTATTTTTATACTTATTATTACAATTACAATTACTATTACTATTAATATTATTATTATTATTATTACAACTTTTCTTTGAGAATGATGAATTATTAGCATATTGAACTATTGAATCGTCATAGTTATCGACATCAGGTTCATTTCTCCCTTGGATGACAACTTACCACATCTCATTTGAAGGATCTTTAACATAAAAAACTTGTTTTTCTTGGTAAGCCATGATGAAAGGATCTTCCTTATAACCTATCTTTGCGTGATCAACTAATGTAAAACCCAAGTCATCAACATGCACTCCTGTGTTACTATCAGCCCATTTACATTTAAATACCGGTACTCTAAATTTCACATAGTCAACTTCCCAGATTTCTTCAATTACTCCATAGTAACTTATTGTAGCCATGACAGGATTGACCCGTGAAAAGGAATTCTTGCATGGGATTAGCTAAAAGAAATAATAAATTTAGGGTTTTTAGTTTAAACCGATTATGGCATATGAGTACATTAGATTATTTAAGCTTAATAAGAATTAGAACTTGGAATAGAAGAGCTCAGAGCCATTATCATGTTGGTTCTATTCTTCCTGGTTCAATGATCTGTGTAGAGAATAAAGAAAATGGAAGAGTGAGTACGAATTGCTCCCAATGTCAGAAAACCACATACACAGGATTGTATTTTTATTCTTAAATACGGTAAAATAAAATAACAAAATAACTGACTATGGACAGTCGTAGGGACACCTTTAATTAATTAATAATGGATTCAACCCACCTGTTATCAGTTGACTCAATCACATGTATATTCACATTCTAAACAATAACATTTTATTAATAAAAAATAAAAAAATAATTACATAATATTTTGGTGACTAAGTTAATCTGGATAAATTATTAATTAATGTAAGTCCATAAAATAATTATTTCAACATTCTCCCACTTGAACAACATAAATTAGATCACATAATTGAGAATTAATTCATAATAACTCACAACATGTGGCCATAATAAAATGCCAAAATATGACAAACGTATTTAACCGAAAGATCCAAAATGAAATGTTTAACCATTTTATCACTGCAGATAATCATACCCGAAGAAGTGATAATATCATACAAAAACGAAACATTTACATTTCAGTAATATTTATGAATGTGAAATATACAAATATATGTCTCAATCATCTGCCCAAGATGTTATATGAGATTAAAACAATCTCAACACAATAACAATTTGAGACTACGTCCAAAATGTCTAAAAATTATGCCATTATAAAAAATAATATAAATAATATCATTTAGGCAAATCATAATAAACAAAGTATGACAATACAAGATAATCGTCATCACAACAATAAATAATTATTGTTAATGTAGGAACAGCTGGCTCTAGAAGGGGGGTTGAATAGAGTCTGAACTCAATTCTATAAATAGAAACCACCAACCAAGGCAAAAATATATAAGCACAGATAAAACAGTTTTATACTGGTTCACCCTAATCTCTTGGGCTACGTCTAGTTCTCCCTTAAACAAACTGTTTAAGAGGTTCCACTATTTAGCAAATAGTTACAATGAGTACACAAACCTCTCCAGGTTACAACGAGTACACAAACCTCTTTAGGTTATCACGAGTACACAAACCTCTCCAGGTTATCCGAGTACACAAACCTCTCCAGGTTATACCAGTCCCAATCTCCCCCTGAGATCAAGACCACTCAAGATTAAAATAAACACTCTCAAAAGAGAGAACAATGACAACTCACAAGGGTTTACTTCACAATGGTGAAGAATTACACAATGGTTTCACACAACCCAAAACTCTATATGCTCTCTATAGCAGATTGACAATAAACACTCAGTATATTTTTTTCAATGTATTATATGATGTATTTCTCTTTTTGCTTCTTCTTGTATCTTCTTCAACTTGAACTTGCTCCTCTATATGTAGCTTTCTAAAAACTAGCCGTTGGGATGCTTGAACAGATCAATCTTGACTTTCTGATGTATGGAGCTCAAACTGGAAATACTTCTCTAATTTTCATACTGCATTAAACTTGATTAAGTCTGTATCAGAAAATAATTTAAATAATTTGAATAATTTCTATTATGAACAGATTTGAACGTTAGTGCACATTATGATATAAAATCAATTAACCACATCTAAATAGTCCATAATAATTTGAATAATTTCCATTATGAACAGATTTGAACATTAAAGCACAATATGATATAAAATCAATTAATCACATTTAAATACTTCATAATAATTTGAATATTTTTCATTATGAACAAATTTGAACGTTAGAGCACAATATGATACAAAATCAATTTAAATCAAATCAATAACACAAAAGTAAATAGTAAGAAAACTTATCTCTTTATAGACCATGTATCTCATGCTTTAATAATAGTAATAATAATAATAATAATAATTATAATAATGTTAATTGTGCAAGGTATATAAGTCATCAAATATAAATATATATTTGAGTTTTGTGTATCATCAAAACTTTATCAAATGATTTGATCCTCTAAAGAGACTTTAGATCGTCTAATGTTCAACAATCTCCCCCTTTTTGATGATGACAAAACTACAAGCCTTAAGAACAAATAATTTCAATAATATCAAGAGATTAAACAGCGGAATATTTTATTTGATCCTCTAAAGAGACTTTGGATCGTCTAATGTTCAACAATCTCCCCCTTTTTGATGATGACAAAACTACAAGCCTTAAGAACAAATAATTTCAATAATATCAAGAGATTAAACAGCGGAATATTTTATTTGATGAAAAACAAATCCAATGGTATTCAAAGTATTTGCAAAAACATATTTAATCATTTCTCTTAATTATTTGTCATACTTTCTCTTTCCCCCCTTTTTGTCATCACAAAAAGGATTTAATTTAAAAAAATCATCACTGCTGCAGGGAGATGCTGATAAAGATTCTAAGTGGTCATGTGTTAGGGATAGAGAATTTTGGATAATAGGGATAACTTCAATCTCTAGCTCACTAACCTTGATCCTTAATACATAAATCATATGGTTCTTGTATACTCATCTTAACAACTGCTGGAATGATCTCACTTAAATTTGTGTATGGTTAAATCATTAACAAGTGAGGGAACAAAATTCTTTCATATTTTTGGGAGTCCGTCTCATGTCAATTTCTGGTTTGAATAACAATAGAACTTGGGTGAGAAAATAAATCCAATTGATTTTTTCTAGGTGTGTAAATCTGGTAAAGGGGAATTGCATCTCAGACTCTTAAAAATTAGAAAATGCATAGCATGAATTAATTAAGAAAAGAGAACAAATTTTCACCACACTTTAAAATAATTATGCAATAAAAGTAACAAATATAGATGTAAATGAAAACATTTGATGCAATGAGTTTAAGCCAATTGATATTTTCCATCATTCGATTAAGATCATGCCCAAAAGTTCTCTTAAATAAGTAAAACGTTCTTCAATAAGGGTTTTGTAAAAATATCTGCTAGTTGTTCATCAGTTGAGACAAATTGCAAATCAATGGTACCCTTTTGAACATGACCTCTTATAAAATGATGTTTAATTTCAATATGCTAAAAACACATATGTTTAATAAATAAAATAAAATCGATTTGAAGAAATCAATTGAGTGTAAATCAAATTTAAAACAAGGCAAAAAACATGACACCTTGCTTAGACAGTCACATATCATCAAATATATGTAAACTTAATTAGACCGTCTAATGTGTAAAAGATTTAGAGTAACAAATGCAAGCAAAAAGAAATAATTATCTTGTAGACGGGATAAACCGTCTAATCTCATATGAACCTTTGTTAGTAAAATGTGAATGTCTCATCCTTATTTGACCAATTCCAACGAATCTCGTTCTTTGTCTCTTGTCTCTCAATTTTGGGAATGTAGACTTTTTTACCTTTATGATCAGTGAGCATCCATTTTCCCAATTTCAATATTTGAGTCTTCTTGTTTGGATGTAATATATCTGCAAGAGGAATAATTTTCTCTTTTGGTACCCACATAGTTTTGGGTCCTTTCATGTTAGTTTTCTTCCAAGATGTATTCTTGAAGGTTCCTACAGATAGGATGTACAATGGAAGAACTAGATGATGTATTATTTTGATCAGAACCTATTCCTTTCTTATCATGAGACTTCCTAGAACTTTTTATCAACATGTCAAGAGATTTTTCATTTGTATTTGAATGAGATAAAACTTTTCTAAGAATGATATTTTCAGTAATAATATCATCAATGTTTGTCTCATTTGATTCAATAGGCCTTTTTCCTAATTTTTCTCTAATTAACACAAGTTCTTTTTCCAAGTTTTTGAGATTTGTGTGCTGAACTGCAAGGTCCCTTTTAAGGTTCCTATTTTCATTACACAATCTTTCTTTTTCTTGGAGAAGCTCTGTATTTTTGAGAGAAATATCATTTAGACTAGCTTTCTCTTGTTGCATTAATTTAATTTCTTTGCAAGCATTTTTATATTTTCTTTTCATGGTTTTATATGCAGATGCAATCATACCATTATTAGATATTGCTTCTTGATAAGCTAAATGTAAACTATCAATATCAGTAAAATCTACCTCATTATCTGAGTCCTATGACATAGTTATCTGCCACTTCAGTCATGAGACCTATGTTTGTCTCCTCTCCAAAATCAGAACTGGATGAATCCAAATCTTCCCAAGTTGACATAAAACTCTTTCTTTTTAGAGAATTTCTTCTTCTTTTCTTTCTCCTCTTTTTCTTCAACTTGATCAGGACATTCTAATTTAAAGTGTCCTGGCTTCTTGCAGCCATAGCAGATTATCCTTTCATCTTGCTCCTTGCCATCTTTAGTCCCGAACCTTCTTTCCTTTCTCTTGCTCTCTTTCTTTCTCAACAACCTTTTGATCTTGTTGGTGAGGATGGAGATCTCCTCATTAGACTCTGTATCATCTGATGTATTGTCTATATCTTCAGAAGCTTTGGGTGGTACCTTTTTCTTTACATTTTTCTGAGATGATTTCAAAGCCAAAACCTTCCCTTTTGTTGAACCTGCATCATTCTGTATGACCTACTCATATATAGTAAGAATACCTACCAAATCCTATAGGGGCATGGCCTCAAGATTTTTAGAAGTTCTGAGAACAATTTCTTAAGCTCTCCATTTAGCAAGTAAAATTCTGAGAATTTTATCATTGATTTCATATTGACTAACAATTGACCCCAAGGATCTTAGGCTGTTTAGGATAACATGTAAACGAGAAACCTTAGATTGTATAGATTCATGATCTTCAATAGCAAACATTTCATATTGACGTTTAAGCATAGTCAATTTATTTCTTTTTACCTCTTTTGAACCTTCATATGTGAGAGCAAGTGTATTCCACATCTCCTTAGTGCTGACCATGACATGCACCTTTGACATTTCTTTCTTGAATAAAACACACATTATAATATGCATAGCTTTAGCATTATTTTGATAAACACGCTTTTCCTCCACAGTCATAGATTCAAAAGGAAGCAATTCTCCTAATTTATCAATCAATGTAGGTATGCCCTTTTTAATAATATTAATTAACTCCATACCGTTATATTAGATGAAGCCAATCATCCTCATCTTCCAAAGCTCATAATTTTGGCCCTTGAACAAGGGTGGTCGGCTCACATGTAGTCCATCTCCTTCCATTGAGTTCCTGTAGGATCGTGTCTAAAGTCCTGTGAAGAACTAGAGGTTAGCTCTGATACCAACTGTAGGAATAGCTGGCTCCAGAAGGGGGGTTGAATGGAGTCTGAACTCAATTCGCTATAAATAGAAACCACCAACCAACGCAAAAATATATAAGCACAGATAAAGCAGTTTTATACTGGTTCACCCTAATCTCTTGGGCTACGTCTAGTTCTCCCTTAAACAAACTGTTCAAGAGGTTCCACTATTTAGCAAATAGTTACAATGAGTACACAAATCTCTCCAGGTTACAACAAGTACACAAACCTCTTCAGGTTATCACGAGTACACAAATCTCTCCAGGTTATCACGAGTACACAAACCTCTCCAGGTTATACCAGTCCCAATCTCCCCCCGAGATCAAGACCACTCAAGATTGAAATAAACACTCTCAAAAGAGAGAACAATGACAACTCATAAGGGTTTACTTCACAATGGTGAAGAATTACACAATGGTTTCACACAACCCAAAACTCTATATGCTCTCTATAGCAGATTGACAATAAACACTCAGTATATTTTCTTCAATGTATTATATGATGTATTTCTCTTTTTGCTTCTTCTTGTATCTTCTTCAACTTGAACTTGCTCCTCTATATGTAGCTTTCTAAAAACTAGCCATTGGGATGCTTGAACAGATCAATCTTGACTTTCTGATGTATGGAGCTCAAACTGGAAATACTTCTCTAATTTTCATACTGCATTAAACTTGATTAAGTCTGTATCAGAAATAATTTAATATAACATAGAGAAATTATATCTGGGATACTCATCAATAATTTGAATAATTTCTATTATGAACAGATTTGAACGTTAGTGCACATTATGATATAAAATCAATTAATCACATCTAAATAGTCCATAATAATTTGAATAATTTCCATTATGAACAGATTTGAACATTAAAGCACAATATGATATAAAATCAATTAATCACATTTAAATACTTCATAATAATTTGAATATTTTCCATTATGAACAAATTTGAATGTTAGAGCACAATATGATACAAAATCAATTTAAATCAAATCAATAACACATAAAAGTAAATAGTAAAAAAACTTATCTCTTTATAGACCGTGTGTCTCCTGCTTTAATAATAATAATAATAATGTTAATTGTGCAATGTATATAAGTCATCAAATATAAAATATATTTAAGTTCTGTTATCATCAAAACTTTATCAAATGATTTGATCCTCTAAAGAGACTTTGGACCGTCTAATGTTCAAGAGTTAAACATTTCAATAAACATGACAATACAATAAATGAGGTCCAAAAGGAAAGTACATATATAAAAGAAAACTCTCACTGAACCAATACACCAAAAGACCTCATTACACCCATACGATGTTACATGTTCAACAAAGACTTTAACAATCAATCTCTTAGTTAAAAGATCTGCGATCATAAGTTCTATGGTAATATGCTAAACTCAAGTTTGAAACTCTTGAATCTTCTCTCTAATAAACATGAATTTTGTGTTAAAATGTTTTGACTGTTTTGTAGTGGTATTATTAAGAGAGAAACACACTACAACAGAGTTATCACAATATATAGTAAGAGGCCTATAGATACTCTCCACAATGTCAAGTTCAACAATAAAATCTCTCAACCAAATTGCTTGACATCTAGCCTTATAACACGCTATATACTCTGCCTCCATGGTTGAAGTAGTTGTAAGTATTTGTTCAAGACTCTTCCAATAAACAACACCTTTAGCCAACATAAATATGCACCCAAATGTAGATTTGTTGGGCAACAACCATAATAAAAAGCAGTATACCTTTCACTTTAAGGCAATTTGATCTTCTATAAGTCAACATATAATCTTTGATACCTTGTAGATACCTCATAACTCGCTTTGCAGCTTGCTAGTAGGCCAAACCAGGATTGCTCAAGTATCATCTAAGCATATTAACAACAAAAGGAATATCAGAACGTGTGCAAACTTAAACATATATAAGTCTGCCAACAGCAGAAGCATAAGGAATTTTTTCCATCCTTAAAATTTCATAATCATTTTGAGGAGACTAGGACTTTAGAAAATGTTAGCACCAAGAGTTGCTAAAGGATTTGATGAAATTAACAAGTGAATGAAGTCTAAGGAATCAAGAGGATTACAAAGAGAATCATGAAGATGATTAAAGATTTTGGTTCTAGACTTAGGCTTTGTGGGTGTCTGTATGAGTTTTATTACTCTTGTCATAAAATCATATGTTACATGTTTCATAAGTCATAGTAAGCTCAGAAGTTAAAATTGTTTGGTAAAATTAATCAAAGTTTTCAAATAAAAATGTGTTAGAAAGAAATTGATTAAACTATTTTATTTTTGAACATATTAAAGTTTCTATTTTAGAGAAGTTCAATTGATTGAACAGTTATTACAATCGATTGAAATTTTAACAGATTTTTAAAATAGTTTTTATATATAAAGTAGAGGCACGTGTTTGACAAGTATCCATTTTCATTCTATGCAAACATTGTGAAATTTTTAGAGAGAAAAACGTGCTAAACACTCAGAGAGCTTTTGAAAAATCATTTCTTCTTAAGAACACTAATCTTGGAGCATTACTTTGATAGTGAATTTGTGTAACAATGATCTTATGCAGAGCTAAGTGTTTCTACTCTGTTCTTGATATCTATGTGATTTGTCTTGAGTAGAATCACTGTTTGGTTTGGTCTATTCATTGAACTTTCGTGTACTGTTAAGTTGCTGTTACATATTACATAGGGTGTGTGATTGTAACTGGATAATATAGTAGGTTTTGTACTAGTTGAACTGCTACTGTACGGTTTAATAGGCAGGTTACTGCTGGTAGCAGGGTTTGCTTGTGGGGTACAAGTGTTGTATTGTGTGAGACTGATCTTTGAGATCTTTTTTAGTGGAAGTGGAAATCTTTGCTAGTTTGCAAAGGACTGGACGTAGCCCTTGAGAAAGGGTGAACCAGGATAAAATCTTGTGTTCTTGATCCTGCATTCTCTCTTCTTGAACACTTATTTTGTTTCTGCTGTTTGCTCAACTAATTATTTCTCGCGTACAACTAATTGTTTCTTCCTGTGTGTATTTTTGAATTTTCTCTAAAATAGTTCTTACACATATTCAATATAACTTCTTGCTTCTCAGTCAATTGTGTTTACTGTATATTTGGTTGTATTTATAGAAAAATTAGTTTTTCTTAAAACATTTGGTATTCCTTGAATTTGGTTTTAATCTGTACTGATTCTTTTCTAACTGGAAAGATTATCTATTGGAATATACTATTTACTCAATTGATTTCTGATTTATCTGAAATACTTTCTAGTTTCAGTCTATTGCTTCCGCTCTGAATCTGATTGAATACATTTGTTTTAGTTGATTGTTTCTGTTATGAAATATTTTGAACATTGACGAAACTTTTCATAGAATCATTTTTCAATATTTTTGATAAATTTTCATCCAGTTTTGGAAATTGACAACTGTTTGCGAAAATTTTCTAAGTTCAATTCACCCCCCTTCTTGAACTCAGCCTAAACTTATTTTACAATTGGCATCAGAGCTAGGACTTGTATCCTAGTCAAGTTTTTTGATCCATGGCTGAGAATGAATTGCCTTTTGCTGAGGGAGCCTCTACATAGAGGCCACCTATGTTTTTTGGAGTTAATTGCCAATTTTGGAAAGTGAGGATGAAAATCTTTATTGAATCAATTGATCATGGTATTTGGAATGCGATAGTGAATGGAGCTTATATTCCAATGTCTGTTGTGAATGGTGTGTCTGTTGTTAAATCATTTGATGAATTATCTGAAGCAGAAAATAAGAGAGTGCAGTATGACTGTGTTGCAAAAAATATAATCACTTATGCCTCGAATCTTGATGAATTCTTCAGGGTATCCTAGTGTAGTTTTGCAAAAGAAATGTTGGGACATATTAAAAGTCACACATGAAGGGACAAATGATGTTAAGAGAGCGAGAAAGCATGCACTCATCTAGGAGTATGAGTTGTTCAAAATGCGACCAGGGGAAACCATTGCATATGTCAAGAAACGGTTCACTCATATTGTCAATCATTTGATTGAACTGGGAAAACAGTTTGATAAGGAAGAGCTAAATATCAAGATCCTCAAATGCTTGGATAGGAGTTGGCAACCCAAGGTGACTGCAATATCCGAGACTAGAGACTTGACAACCCTCACTACAACAACACTATTTGGCAAGTTGAGGGAACATGAGATTGAGATGACGAGATTGAAAGAAATGGAAACTGTTGAGAAGAAAACTAGAAGTCTCGCACTCAAATAAAAAGCTGCAGAGGTTGAGTCTAATGAGGAGAGCTCAGAAGAGGACAGTAACACTGAAAATCTCAACTTATTGACAAAAGAGATTTCAGAAATTTATCAAGATGAAGGGAAAGACAAAAAATCACCAAAGTAAAAGGTATAATAAGAAATCTGATTCAAATTTAAATAAATTCACCTATTTTGGTTGTGGCAAACAGGGATATATGAAAGCAGATTGTTCAAGTCTTGTCAACAAGGAAAAGACCAATGAAAAGAAGAGTTACAAAATTGGAAAAGGAAGAAAAACTTATATTGCATGGGAAGACAATGCTTCCTCTTTCAGCAGTTCTTCACAGGAAGATATTGAAGCAAATTTGTGCCTCATGGCTAGAGAAAATTCAGAGGTCAGTAGTGAATACTCTAGTACTTCCTTTAATAGTGCAAATTATAGTTCATTGCTTCAGGCTTTTCATGAAAGTCATGAAGAAGCTAACAAATTGGCCTTATCTAACAATAGATTGAAAGATCTAAACAATTGGTTGGAAGACAGAGGCAAGGAACTAGAAGATGAAGTTTTGAAATTAAAAACTGATTTTGATCATTTTGAAATCATTTACAAAACTTCCAGTAGTCTTGACTCTAGTCAGCCAATTAACTGTGAAAACTATGAGGCTCTATAGAAGAAAGTAAATTACCAATCACTACTGCTTCTAAAGTTTCAATGGGTACTACAAATCTCAATGCCATTTTGGGTTCCCAAAACTATGTTTTTGAAAAAGCTGGCATTGGTTATCAAATTGGTTTTCAAGAAAAACAAAAGAAGTACAATAGTTTCTTTAAAACAAATGAGCAGCAGTTTTCATCTCCATTAACATGCTTCTATTGCATGAGAAAAGCGTCATTCTATGAGAAATTGTAGAATTAGAAAATTTGATGTGCCTAAGGGGCTGGTTAGGTGGGTGCCTAAAAACATCACTAACACTTGTGGACCCAAATTTAACAGGGTACCAATGCCTCAAACTTAAACTGTTTTGTAGATCTATTTAGCATCCAAGAAGCAGCTGTGGTACTTGGACAGTGGATGCTCAAAACACATGACTGGTGATGCTTCTCAGTTAATTAATTTGAAGCTGAAACCTACTGGATTTGTCACCTATGGAGACAATAATTGTGGAAGAATACTTGGAGTTGGTGACATTGGAGGAGATGATGGTGTGATCATTAAAGATGTACTCTTAGTTGATGGATTAAAACACAGTTTACTCAATATAAGCCAACTATGTGACAAAGGGTACAAGATCACCTTTGAACCTGATCTTTGCCTCATACCTGATTCAAAAACCAGTGAAACAGTCCTAGTAGGTAAACGGGTAAATAATGTATATATGCTTAATGTTTCTTGCATAACATCTAGTATGAATTGTTTGCTCACTAGGAATGATGAATCTTGGCTGTGGCATAGAAGATTAGCTCATATTCATATGCATAATCTAAATAGACTTGCATCAAAAAAGAGCTAGTAATTGCTTACCTAATCTCAAGTTTGAAAGGGGCAAGTTATGTGAAGCATTCCAAAAGGGCAAACAAACTAAAAGCTCTTTCAAACCACTGAATGTTGTGTCAACATCTATACCTCTTGAGTTGCTTCACATGGATTTGTTTGTGTAAAATATGTTTTGGCCAAGTTCAAGAGGGTAGGCGGGGGGGG